>Ga0116231_10013097_pt1 | contig 11807 bp, 8 predicted proteins | sample S1TSphgellanicum_2_FD_89695 | JGI IMG/M metagenome (GOLD analysis project Ga0116231, IMG submission 89695) | Host-associated microbial communities from peat moss isolated from Minnesota, USA - S1T2_Fd - Sphagnum magellanicum MG | ecosystem: Host-associated > Plants > Peat moss > Unclassified...
CCTTGGTTCATGTTTTTGGTTTTTTAAAAAAACTTTTCTTTTCCAACAACCGTTGGTCCCCCCCCCCCTCGCCCCAGTCCTTCACATTTCTCACTCCGGTTTTTTAACCCATCGACCCTCCTCTTCCGATCTTTCGCATTTCCCACTCCGATTCTTTAACCCTTCGATCCCCCCCAGCCGGTCCTTCACATTTCTCACTCCAGTTCTTTAACCTTTCAATTCCGATTCTTGAGAACCCAACATGAACAAAAGAACCATTGGTTCCTTTCATTTCAACAACCTTGCTGAGCTGATGATTTTCGTGGAAAAACTACCACTTCGTTGACCAGTTCTTTGACTTTGTCATTATTTTAAGGCCCATAACTATGTACCAAGACTACCTTAACTGTCCGTGACCACTGTCCGTCTGGAGTCAGGGGAAGCTTCATTCTTCCTTTACAATATATAATACTATCCTTCCCAACTACATGTTTACCAGTCTTGTTGGCTCTTAGAAATTTCTCGTCTTCACATTATTTGTGATAATTTTTGACCTAACCTAAATGGTAAGGGCTGAGAATAGGAGTCTATATTCAAAACTTGTGTATTCACCATGTGTGACTAACTGTGACTAACCACTGGATCAATATTATTTTTTCAAGTTGTGAAGAGGGTGGGTAGGCGAATATTTTGAAAAAGAAATATTTTGTCAGAAATTCCATGTTAAAACAAATCATCAAAAAATGAATTCTTTATTTCAAAATCACCAAAAATCAACAAAATTGCCTACATTATGAAAGTGTGCTTAAGAATTTCTACTTTCATATTTTGAAGATTATCAAATCTGGCTAAATGTACTTATGGATGAACTCTGCTTGAGCAATATCAAAGAAAAAAAAACACTCACTCACTCACTTGGCATGGGATGAGTGAAAATTTGTGAAAAGAGCACATGAGAAGGTGGTTTAGTTTACTCAGCCCTACTTATCAAGTCAAGGATAGTGTAGTGAAAACCACTATAGAGTGTACTTGTTTTAAGATACTTTCGCCTAGATGGTAATTTCATAGTTCAAACACAAATAGAAGACAAGATTTTCATTTTAAATTGGATGAAAATATGTTATTTATGTTTCTAGCATATACATCTATCCAATATGATGGAACTTATTATGTTTTCCAAATTGAAAGAGCTACAATTTGATGAATAGGTAGGTAATCACGACTTTGATGTTTCAATAATATAGCCCTCATTTTTTAAATGATTACCACCTCATTGTATGCCCTTTATTTTGGAATGTCCTTGCCTATTGGCCTTTACCCATCATAAAGCATGAGGCGAACATTATTACAAACCTAAATTTGCATATATCAGAAGGCATAAGAAGGGGATGATAAAATGGAGTATTTGTTTTATTAAATACTGATAATTTTATCCTATGAAATAACCCAAAAATGCATTGACAACTAATGTGTCCATGGGATTCCCATAGAGTAAATATCAATATATTTTATCCCTATGAATGAATATCTTTCAATTTTCTTATATTTGGCTTCAAGTTAAGGTGGAATAATAAGGTTGCTTTGACCCCTTGATTTCAAAGATCCACAATATCCCTATGAACTTCAGAGGCAAAAAAATATGAACAAGATGAATTGTCCAATTCATGCAAAATGTTCAAAAGAAAAGCAATAAATCCCCTTACTTTCAAAACTCATAGCTTTCTCATTTCCTATTCATTTTAAGTAATCTAAAAATCTATGGGTGCATGGACTGAAGCTCTACAAAAACTCTCTGAGCTCAAAGAAAAATAAAATGATGTCCAAAAGAATTTAAGTTCCAAATCACAATTTGTGTTATTAAACTAGTAATCGAACATTGACCTTGTTACATTGAGACCTTATATTTTCTTCATTTCCTATATTTGTAATGATATTCATGGCTATGGGTGCACCAACTGGAGGTTTACAATACAACTTTCAACTCCAAGGGCAAGAATGAATTGTTTAAGGATTTAAAGCTAGCTAATACACTAAGTGTCCAGCCTTCAACTTGTCTACCCTAACATCTTAGAGTTCAAGTGATATTAAACGCCCTCAAGACTGATGAAATAGTTAAGTTACTAACCACCTATGATTTAGGTGCCATCTAAATCTTTTGTCTAGATTTTCCACTTGAGGTCTCTACAACATAATGTAAGCTTAAATCAATTCCATTCTAATCTGTTCATTGTGTGAACAACTCAATGATTAGTTTATTCTTTCAACTTTAATCGTTTTAACCCCCCACCCCCAAAATCTAGAAAGGATTAAATAGAACAAAAATATCCCTACTAACCCTTGGTTTGAATGGAGCTTTATGGGCATAAGATACATCCCACTTTTAAAAAGTAAATGTAAGATCTCTATTGTTTCATAGGAGGGAGAGACATAAGTTGCTTTCCAAATACATGATGATTTTTTTCTAAGTCCTCTTTGAGCTAGTACATTCCAAGGCCGGAACCATTGGCCACCATCACTAACAAACAACCCCTTTTGAAAATGGGGGCTAGTCACTTGAAGGCACCCACTTGTTGCACGTGGTCTTGGCACCACCTTACAACCAACGGATTTGAAAAAAATCATTTGTGCTTTAGAAATTTTGGCCCACCAATCCAATTGTGACCGCTCCTTTGGCTAATGAGTGGTTGGAGAATATGTTTTTGTAGTTTTGAATTTGTTGATTGCCAAGATTTGTACAACATAAATAATTTAAAATTTTCAAAAAGCAACATTCGTCTATTGTTGCATATTGGATGAACCATACATTAGGCAATTTTACTCAAGTTAGACATTTTATCCCTGTGTTTGTTGCAAATCCAATGAGCTTAAGCAAAGTTTTGTGTTTTATTCTTGTTTAGTTGCCTCTTGAACTCATGCTTATAGCATATTTCAATGGAATTTGCACATTATTATAGATATATTAAGTTTATATTGGGTGTCATTTCCTCCACTTTAGCTTGAATAACTCACTAAAAATACAATGTATTTTGGTGATGAGAACATTGTGTAGGCTTGTTCTTTGAAAAAGTCCAAGTTGTTCTGGTTTGCAAGTTCCATTTTTGGGGCACAAAACATTTGTGTCAAGGTAGACAGCACCTAATTGATTTGATGAGGAGAATCTAAAGCTCCAAGGGAAGCAAGGATTTGGGGTAGAAAGAATTGTTGATGACATTGCTATCCATTAATGGTTACAAGATGAAACTTGGACAGCTGAAAATATTATAATAGGCACAACAGCTGAGACAACCTACAATGGCATGTGCTTAAAGCATAATCTCTTTCAGAAATAAAAAGATGAAAATTGCCTGAGAACATGAAGTATGCAAAGATGTACCAATTTCATTTGTAACATGGAAAAACTTGGAACATGAGATCCATAAGACAAACAAGAGTATCATGCAAGTTCTACCTTAACTATTGTTGAGTATGCCCTGGAGGTGATTAGGAGGGGGAGATTATATCTACTTAAACATGTTTGTGAAGCTAGTTCACAAAAGTCACGAGAAGTCTCATTGTTCAAAGAACCTTTGTGAACAACTTTAATACCTTTTACAAACAAAAAATGAACAATGGTGTTTAACATTCATCTATAATGGACACAAATGGATGTTATGGATAAATTTTATTCATGGGCAACAAGGCAATTGATGAACTAATTTACATTATCACATAAGATATCATAATCCTGTAATTTGATTGTCAATAATATCAATTCCATGTGATCTACTCAGGTTGGTTGGTGAATATCGCCCTCAACATTTACTTTGTTCGGAGTTGAGCCAATTAGTTTTTAAAAGGACTAAAGATGTTATTAAAACCAATTGTGCCCATGATATAGTTGTCGATGGCCCAAAAACAAGGACATAATTGTGTTGGGCATCAATTGGCACCTAATCAATTGTGCCATGTTCAGGTTAGTGGGCCAATTTTCTTGAATAAGCCATAGGTTATATTTGGAGAGGCCTTGGGTAGTGAAGATGAGATCCGTGGCAAGGAGGGGAGGTTTTGGGTAAGATCACATCTTACTCCGCATAGCTAGGTTAAAGGTAAGAGTTTGAAGCTTGGTTAAGCCTTGCATTTGAATAATGTCTATACCTCTTCCACCTACAGTCAGCAATGTTAATCTCAACATTAAATATATGTGGTGCTCGCTAGAACCATATATGGAATGTCACGAGTAAGCTTCAGGTTTGCAAAGAGTGGAAGCACAGAAAGTCACCCTCACTATTTTGGCAAAAGTTCCAATCCAAAATGGCCAGTAAAGACTCAATTCCAAACTGCCAATTGGCAAACAAACCAATTCAGATGGCACCAAAGATATGATACCATTGCCGGTAATGTACTGTGATCTTGAGAGAATCCACCTCTAGTATACAACAGATGATGTGCCCTTTGCTTGTCAATCGATCACCCCACTTGTCAACAATGGGGAAAGAAAGCAAGTCTTTTTTTGGCAACTTACATGTGCTGTTGCTCTGAGGAGTACAGTTGATGGTGGTCATGTGGATTTTCTTGGTCCCAGATGCTAAGTATAACCCCATTCAAAAGGTAACTGCCTAACCCATATCACAGGGAAATTCCAAGGGAAGCTCTTACTTGGCTCCAAGAAAATAGTTAAATAAGTCTCTGTCCTGCAAAAAAGAACCACTGCAAACTTGTGGGTTGCAGATAGTGAGCCCTGCAACATAAGAATCTACAGTTAGGTAGTATAGAAAACCACAATCTAACAAAAGCAGTGACAGAGTCCTAGCTGTATCCATCAGCACCCTCATGCTCAGGTGCTGAAATCTTCTTCAGCACTTGGGAGTCAATATATCTTCTGTGAAACAGCATAAGTGGGGCCTTCTCTTGGCAGTGCACTGATGCCATAGATAACCTGAAAAAATTTCCTCCCTGAAAGGTCATCACAACCCAGCCTACCAAACCTTGACTCAGCAGATGTCAAGCAGCACAGACTCCACAAACATGCTGCTGCTTTTGTGCACCTCATGTTGCTGGGTTGCAGACCATCCTGAACAACAATGCTGATATCAGCTGCTGCTGCTTTGTATTTATTGCTCCTGTGTCTTATCTTATTGCTTGGTTAGCCTTCTGATCTCTTTCACTGGGGAGCAATGGTATGCACATTTGCCTCACTTGATCCAACCAGGCCTTGACTTTTCACCATATCCACAAACTGCCCAAGAGTCTCATGAAATTTCTCCAATGCTAAAGCTGGTAAAATGATGGCAGAACGATCTACTCCTGTTACCTGCACACAAAAGCACACAAAAGCATGAGAGACAAATAGCCTTCAACAGGGAACAACACAACTTCTATGTTTGCTGTTAGATGACTTCCAGAGGTCAACAGAAATCTCACCTCAGAAATGTGAAGGTATTGACCACGAGAATTGCTTCCAAGGTCAAAGAAAAACTTCTTTTGTTCAGCTAGTATAACACAAGCAGTGACCATTCCACCTTCTGCAGTGGCTGAAGAAGCCACATTAGGGAATTCCATATCTGCAGCCACAGAACTGATTGCAGACAGAACAGGAGGACTGCTGCTTGGCATAAATCCAGCACCAATGGCATCTCCAAAATCCCCCATGTGCTCTGCATGGCCTGCTGCAAGCTGGAACAAGAGTACAACAAATTACATAGTTAAGTCACTGCAAAGAATGTCTCACTCCAGCAACACTAAAGAATCTGCATGTAAGAGCAACCAAAATAGCTAACATCCTGATCATAAACTTGCATATCAAATAATTGGGGAGAAACCCTGCCCTGAAGGAACTGTCATATCAACAATGCTAACACCCATAGTGAGAACCTACTTTGTCCTTGGGCGTGTACAGAGGTAAAAGGTAGCATCCTGAAGCAAACCAATGTTTATTTACTGCCTTCAACTAACTAGGGAGCAACATGTCAACACCATTCTCTAGGATTGGAGACTCACATCTTCCAGCAAGAAATAAGTCAGAAAAACCTCATCTCAACCAACAGCAAGGAAGGAATTGAATAACACCTGAGAAGGTTCCAAGTCATCAGGGGGGGAAGCAGATGCTGTGAGGCTTCATGAATCTCTACTAAGAGGTTCCTGAATGCTTCCCACCCATCATTGGATGCATTTCCAGCAGGTATAATGATTGTGCTACGACTGCGTGACACTGATGCTTCAGAAACCTGTAAAAGGTTACATGTCCTCAAGGAGTTGTCATGCTTCACCCATTAAGTCAAAAACAACACTTCAAATGTGTTTTTACTCCCATCCCAAGTCCATCAAATGCCCAAATTGACAGAGAATGTGGTTACTAGTCACCCTCAACATATCAGATGCACTGTACAGGATAGGAAAGGTAAGCATACCTTGAGGAAACGTCCCCTCTGATTTTCACTCACATCAGAATAGAAGACCTGCACAAAAGAAACAGCAGGAACCACTGAAAACACATATCACACTCCCAAAGTTCTAAGCCACCAAGTCACAAGGTCAACTTCTTGAAACCCTGCTGTGATCCTTTACACAGTCTATCAAATCTGAAGTTAGGATATGATTACTGTATTGTGAATAGAAGAATGAAACACATCCAATGAACAAGCAAGAATATGAGACTCTTTCAACCAGAGAGCTACAGCATCATAGTCTGAAGTGGTTGGATCAAAACACCTTAGCCTAATGTTTATTGTCAAACAACCTTAACCTAAGAAGACAAAAGTCCCCGGTTTCTCACCCTTTAAACCACATGGGGAACTAATGACCATGTCATATTCAGCTTATCTATTTCCTGGCATGGAGAAATTGGACAATGAAAAACTGAAAACAACAATGAGCTTGAACCAATGGACTGTTGCTTGATGCTGAACCACAGGACCCTAATCTATAAAGCAGAGGAAATATCACCTTGGTATCGAGCTGTAGCTCCTTGCTGAAACACTCTGGATCCTCACCATTTGCATAGTAATTAAAAAGATCAAGCAAACCACACAACTCCTGCCATGGGCACAATGATGGTGGACCTTGACCCTGATGTCTTCTCAGAAATCTTAAGGTAGTGACCACAGGGATTTTCCTTAAAGTCAAAGTAAAAAAGTTTATGATCCACCTGGAGAGTTTTGCACATGAGCTCCACATCCGCTCCTGGTGCAGCTGCTTCCATTTCAAGAATGCTCTCCGTCACCTCTATCACAGCTAATCTTAGTCCAAGAGACTGCGCCCTCACAAAATTCTTGGCATTACAATTTTTTCACATTATGATTGCAGCATCCTGCACAGAAATAATACTTGAAGGACTCAAGCTTGGTTTGTCAAATCTCCGCGACACGAATCGCCTGCAATCCAATCCCCGATGGCCGTTGCACATAGTGCTACAGCTCGTAAAGAAATGTTGACCAAAAAATCACACAGATTTCACCACAAAACTCCTCAATCCTCCGGTGCCACGATCTCATCAATCCCTACCACAACCTTCCTCGGACTCTGGTCTTTCTTCCTGATGCAGATTTCTCATTTACCAAAAGAAAAAAACTCTAGAACCAACCCTACCAGAAACACACAAGAACGCAAATCTCTCCAACAGTTTCGAGGTCCTCTCAATCCTGAAAACCTCCAAAGCACACAAAACAATCCTCCGTAAAACCTCCTGGTTTAAAATAATGACAATCCCCCCAGAAACTTTTGCTTACCAGTTCAGTGCTTTTGCACGACCGGTATACTGTTTCGTTCTCCTCTTCTGCACGCTGGATTGCGCTCGCTCCAGCCGACGATTCAACGAGATCACAAAACACCGCAAATCTTCCTCAAACCAGCCTCAAAACGAGAGTTAATCGCAGGTAACGGCAGCAAATACTCTCCTCTACCAGCTGCCGACTTCGCCGATTGTCCGCCTTGATCCAAGCGCAACGAAATCAGCCGAGAAACGCGAAGGGGTCGGCCGCCATCGCTCGCTAATTTACATTTTTCATTTGCTTCGATGGAGAAGGAGGAAGAGAACCAGCAGGGTTTTTTTTTTTCAATTTTTAGATATCGAAAATTTGGCGATTTTTTTCAAAAATTACCAAACATAGTTAACAAGTCATATTTACACTAGAAAAATAAAAATTTCGCCATTTTTTCGAAAAATGAAAAATTTTGTCCCAAAAAACATACCGAGAATTTTGTCCCCGTCCTGGATGACATCAAGATAACATGGATGGATGAAAGGCTCGTACCACGTGGATGAACTGTTCTTCATCTGAAAGTTAACCCAAATTGGTCATTTTGGATGAAATTTTACCACTAATAACATTAATGGATGAGCATATCATCATCTATATGCCTCAAATTCATTTTCATTGGTTCATAGCGCAGTCATTTTTAACCTAATTGATCTGTGATTGGCAACTTTGGATGAAACTAGGCGAATCATAAACTTAATGCAGGGATAGAATTCATATGCATTAGGCAATAGCGTTTGTGTGGTCATTCTCATCCATGGCATCAAGTTCCATCTATGTGCCTCATGTTAGTCAAATGGCCATGCTTCTTCCACATCTTATGTGTTGCGAGTTATTAATTTCCTCCATGTCATTAAAGTCACATGTATCATCAATTTCATCCATGTGATCAATCTTATGTGTAATAATTTCATCAAGGTTGTTTAAATTCATCCATATGATCATTTCTAACCATGTCATCCATTTTGAAAGTTGTATCCCTATGCATAATATTTGATTCATAATTTTCATTGCATGTTCATTTTTCATTTGTGATGAATGTCAACTTTTTTTATTTCAATCTCATTCATGTGAGTTTATTTTCATCCATGTGATGAGTTTCATTCCATTTGGTCCAAACTTTTGAAGTTTGCCATGTTGTGGATTATCATTTGTGTTATCAACTTTCATCCTCGTTGTAAGGTTTCATCCTTGAGTGCAAAATGAACTAAAAGCATTTTACAAATGCCCTCAATCCTTTTTCCAACCAACAAAAGACAATCCACAAGCAATGGAACACATGCGACCCAAAGGATATAAGCATTGTTTTTCTTTTCTAGAGCAAATTTTCATAAAGTGGTGACAAAAGGGTTTGGAAATTTTTGGGGAGAAAAATTAGAGTGTAAATCCAAAAACAGTGTGGAAAATTCTGCCAAATTTTCAATTCTCACAAAATTGAGAAAAAAAAAAAAAAACCACCGATGGATACAAGAAACTATTTTCATGTTATCAATTTCATTTACTGGGAAAGTTTGAAATATTTTGTCATTTTCATTCAATTTTCATTTTCATCTATATGGTATGAGATCATCTAATTTTGAAAACATATATCATCAAATCTATCAAGTCCATAAATGTCATCCATGTGATCCAGCTTCATCCATTTAGGCAATATGTTCCGCCTTCCTACCTAGATAATGTGATACAATAAACAAAATAACTCTATCAAGTAAATGAAATATTTGTCAAATATTTATAATTTAAACTTATAATTCTCCATTTTTTTAACTCAAATGTTTAAAAGGTGTAATCACCCCAAAAAACACCTACAAAAATAAGAGAATAGACTAAGTTTCATTGTATGTTCTAAACTCATGTTGTTCAAATATGATGTTTTTGATATATCCCTGGGTAAAAAAATATGATTTTATTGATTCTACTTACTCATTGGGTAAAGGTTTATTAGCATTGAAAAACTTTCATCAAGTTAAGGTTTGAGTATACAAAAATTAAGTTTTTTGGTAGATGGGTAGGGTCTAAGTACCCTATTATCATATATATATCATTTTTTGGTGGCAAAAATTGAGTATGTATATTTTTTGTTTAAATAAAAATGAAAGAAAAAATTTCACATTTTGGAAAAAAATTTAGAGGTCAAATCCAATATCAAATTGCAAAAATCAAAGTGTTGGATTCATCCTTGATTAAGGTAAAAGGTGTATGACTGAACACTTAATGTATCAAAAGACAAATGTCATCATGGTTAGCACTTTGTTGATGATGGAGTTTAAAGCTAATTTGTCGGCCATTCCAATAACTAACATGAAAGTTATGGCCTCCCAAAATAAATGGTCTTCCACTTGAAATATATCCTAATCTCATACCTCTCACTCCTAACATTTGCACTTTTACCACATTAATTTTATCCCATATGGTTTGCCCAAAAAGTTCTCACCTTGTCCCCTACATAATTGGGCCAAAAGGGATGAGTAAATTTTCCCATTAAAACTTTTATTTTGGGGAACTTTCAAAGTTTCTTTTTTCTTTTTTCTTTTTATTTGTATTGTGATGGTAATGAGCCAATTTGATTGCGTCATTACAACAATGAAACAAACAAATAAGGCCATGATTACGGTATAATTTTCAAATTTTCACACCTTTGTGCATGTCATTCATTAGGGTATAATGACTTTAGAAAAATAAGTTAAGATAAATAATATATGTATTCACATGCAATGCATATATCTAGGTTAAAGATATATCCACACAACATTGTTCTAAACCCAAAAAGAGCCACAAGAATTGCATATAGTTTTGCACATTTGGAACTTCTATAAGTAAAATTTTAAAGTAAACATTCACATTTTGGTGTTTTTTTTGCTATTATATGCCTGAAGACAATTCAACATATTAAATTGTCTTTTTTCTAATTTTTTAATAAAGTTTTATGAAACTTTTATATCTTTTCAAATCAATTTTGTGGAAAGCAATAATTTAGGCTTTTTTTAATTAATAAAAAAAAGTCTATGAAATTCTTGTCAACATTAAACTCTCAATATTCATTTGATAATGGAAAAATTAGACATGAAAGAATAAAATGAAAAAGTTTACATGGAACTTTAACAATGTTTTAATTTTTGCATTTTCTCCAAGTAAGGTGGATAATTACAATGTGTGCATAGTGATATGACAAGGTGACTTGTGGGGGGGGGGGGGTGTGAATTCAATTGGTTGAACATAGAAAATGTGGCTATGCTAATTAGAATATATTCATAACTTGTTGTTGAAGAGTTTTCTAGAAGTAATCATGTAAAGGGGCATCATTGGATCCTAATAACATCTTTTTTCTTGCACATGCAATTAAGCTTTGATAACCATATTCTTGTGTGGATAGTATTTCCATGAGAGACATGATAGACATGGAGATGATAGACATGTAAATACTAGAAGGCAATCTCCACAAGTTGATAATAATGAAGAAAACATCTCGATATGGTTTAGTATCTCCATGAACATTTCTTGAAGTTCAATTGTGATCATAACAACTTCCCCAACAACCTCTTTTACACTTGTCCACTATCCCTTCTAATTTTAATAAGTGAAACAACAAGACAATAAAATGTTTATGAAGACTTGGTTCTCTCCAATTGTATGATCCATCAAACACTTTTTGGAACTCTAGACCTAGTATACAAACTTCAAGTATGGGACTTTGTGAAACTTAAGGAGGATCCATTCAAGATTTGACTTTTGGGTTTAATTTTGTTCCATATTTCTAGCATTTTTTTCCATAGTCTCCTATGATTGAAATTCACACCAATCCTTTAAGCTATGCAATTTCATAAATTTGAGATGATTAAGTAGTTGTTCATAAGGTTCAGCTGAGAAATTATTTCATTTTGCATTGTTTACATTTTCACGTGTGATTTTTCTTACCTACTTGTGATTTACTAGGATTTAAATTCATGTTATGACGTTTGTGCAATAATTTAATCTATTTTTACATTTTGTTGTTCAAGTTTGTTCTTTTGCATTCACATCTATGGCATACACATGCTAGATCAATTCGTATTATTAAGGGAGTAATTATTCATTGTAATAGTTAGTATATTTTTA
>Ga0116231_10013098_pt1 | contig 11807 bp, 4 predicted proteins | sample S1TSphgellanicum_2_FD_89695 | JGI IMG/M metagenome (GOLD analysis project Ga0116231, IMG submission 89695) | Host-associated microbial communities from peat moss isolated from Minnesota, USA - S1T2_Fd - Sphagnum magellanicum MG | ecosystem: Host-associated > Plants > Peat moss > Unclassified...
ACCTTGTATAGGTTAGGCATGACTAGCTGGTTGGGAGGACTTGCCTTTTAGATTAGCAAGTTGAGCCCTCAATGATTCGAGTTCATTTTGTAAAGTCTGAACTTGAATTACATGGGCTTGAAACACCTCCCTCTTGTCAGCATTGTGCTCCTTCTTCGTAGCATTCTTGTTGGAATTACCCTTGGTGGGCAAAGCCTGAGTGGAAAGCTAAGGTGCCTTGGCTTTTGGTTGAGGGACAACGGAAGATGCTAGCAGATTTTGCCGTTATAATCGGAGTTACTTCCGTTCTGGGAATTTGGCAAAATAGATAGATTCCTGATGTCCCTCTTTCCCACAATAATCACAAAAGATATCTTCGGAAGGAATGTTGCACTCACTAGCTTTGTGGGCAGGATTGCCACAGTAGTTGCAAGAAGGTAGGATGGGTGTAGTCGAGTGCACCGCTTTAGTCCTTGAAGAAGAATGTGATGATCTAGTTGGCGAAGCTAGTGTAGGTTGAGGCCTTGAACGTGATGGAAGCCTCATAGTACTGGCCTCATAGTGTGCATGAGCTAGTTCCAGCTTTACGGAAATGTTGTACACATCTAGCAAAGTGTACGAGTCTCCAAATTCTACAAAGACCCGTTGTAAAACCTGTGCGTGGAGTGTTGGAGTACCTTCCAACGAACGAAGATACCGGTGGGGAGCTTCCAGGTCTGTGATGCTCTGGGTATCCTTTTTGTGTTTGAGAAACCTCTTATAGAACATCTTGAGGGTTTCATCCTTTTGCCAAGAGAAGGTGGCAAGCTACAGAATTTTTTCAGAACTTTTGACCAAAAGTTTCAGCTCAAAAATTCGAAAGAATTCCGCCACTGGATGAGCAAAAGCTGACACATCAATGGTGGGAGGAATGTTTGTAGTAGCAGCAATGAATTATTGAGGAGAAGGTTTACTGAGTAGGTACCCGGTCTGGATTATTCGGCATAGTCGCGTGATGTGCAATTACAACTTGCAATGCAGCTTGAGAGGCGGTGGCGATGGCTATGGCGTAAGCTGGATTGGGAATTTGGGTGACACCCAAAATCCTTGCAGAATGTTGCTAGTAAACATCCAATGCCTCATAGTGCACAGAACGAGCTAATTGTTTGAATGCAAACGCCTCGGTGTAATTAGCGCCATACTTGAGTTCCAATTCACAAACCACAGTTGAGAAAGTTGCCTTGAACTCCCTCAAAGAAATAGTACTTAGCCTTTCGCTGAACTTCTCAATTCTCCCAGAGGAACTACTGACCTCCATGGTGTAAATGGGTGTTGAAGTCATAGCTTGCAACGAAGTATACAGTGATGGTGTGAAAATAGGTGCAGCAATAGGCGTACCCCACTAATTAACCCCTCCAAATGGACTTTCATGTATTGTTGATGTAGTGTAACTTGAAGCTAAATTCCTGGTAGGAGTTGTACTAGATGACGATGGTGTAGTAGACACTTGATGCTACCGTTGTGAAGATCGTGAATTAAAAAAAATCGGCTCAAAGGATTTTGTGTTACTTTGTAGCTGATACCTGGGCTCTGGCTGAGCGGTAATGCTCTCATCATCCGAGGACATGGTGTTGTCCCATGCCCCAAAATTTTGTGATAGTACACACTAACTACAAAATTCTAACACAAAGTACAAAGAATATAGTGCGTTGTTGGGAATGACCCGTGACACACAAAGATTGCACAGAGGTCAAACGAACGTTCAACGAAGGTTAGACGAAGGTTGGACGAAAGTCAAACAGATGTTGGATGAAAAGGTAGGACGACAAAACAATACATAGGATAGCAGGCGAAGGACGTAGGATGACAAGACCGTAGGACGGCAGGACGGCAAGCGCAAAACGGATGGATGGACATCGGACGAAAGTCTGACGAGAATCCGACGAAAGTCGGTCGTCGCGGCGGCAATGGCAGCGTTGCCACTTACAACGCTACTACTGTAGTGAAACGATGGCGTTATAACGCTGCGCAACAATGGTGCTGTTGCAACGCAACGATGGTGGAGCTGCAACATAGCAATGGTGATGTTGTAGCACAACAATGGTGGAGCTGGCTACGCAACGATGGTGGAGCTTGTTGCGGCGTTGGTGGAGCTCACTGCAGCGTTCTTGCAACTTGTTGCTGCAGTTCGCAATGCAGCGACGTTGCGGCGCTACTGTAGCTTGCAACGCAACGATGTTACGACGTTGTTGTAGTTCGCAACGTTGCAGCGCTACTACAACTCGCAACGTTGTGGCGTTGTAGCACGACATTACGCGGTGTACGTGCTGTGGCGCTGCAACGCGACGCTACGTGGTGTACATGATGTGGCGTTGTAGTTCGCGTCGCGGGAACGCGACAACAATGGCAAGCGGTGCTGAGCTGTTCTGCAACGATGGCGGCCACTGCCGCCACCTAAATTTATTTATTTATTTATTTGTTTTTTTATTTCTTAGCCGCCACAGGAGAGAGAAAGAAAGAAAAAGGGAGGGGGAGCTTTGAAACATGTTCAAAGATCTCAACTTTGTTGGTTGGCATGAATGTAACATGCAAGCTCCCTCCAGTACCAACGTGAGCTCTTTCGAGTAATAACAACACGAACACCCTCCGGCAATAGTAGCACCAACAATAGCAATAATAACTCAAGAACTTACTCAAGAACTTACAAGCAAAAGAAATCTGTGGCTTTCAACATGAAGCATAGAAAATGCAGTTTTTCTAGAATTGAATTGCAAAGAAAGAAAGAAATGAAATGTATGTAGACGGTGGCTGTGCAATGGCCACCGTGAGCATTTAGAAATCCTAGCTTATTATGGGGGAAACTCTTGACAAAGAAATTTTAGAAAAACTAAAAGGAAAAAAAAGGGTTAGGCCTTTTATACCGCCGCCAACAAACTGAAACCCTAAGTACCAAATAACGCACAGTCGCCTAAGACCATACGTTAACCCTAAAAGCGCACATAGGCATGCCCGTAATTGGCCATCATGTATGAGGCCATGTACGGGCATGACAAGGTCATGTTATGTAATGATTAAAAATATATATTACACAAAAAAATTTGAAAATGGATGTGAAAAGCAAAGGTGCCAAAACATGAAGAAAACCTATAATGATGTTTTAAAACATTGGAATAATTTTTTAAGAGTTGAGTACCTTTGTTATGTCTATAAGAAATATAATACATTATTAATGCATAGTTTTTAATTTTGTTGCATTGGAGGTTATGTCCATTCCTTTCATTGTATTCTTTTAAAACTTTTTGTAAATTGTCATTTTGGTTGAGAATTGTACATTATTGGTAGGTCAAAATTGTTGATCTTGCAATTTGTCAAGTTTCTTATTATCTTTAGATCAATTCTATATTTTTTATATGGTGTTTTAAACAATTAATTGACTACTTAAATTTTCAAAGTGGCAATTTATTATTTTTTTAACTCATAAAATTTGTTATATTGTTTGAAATATGAATACATAATTCAATTTAGATTTAAAAAAATTCAAATCAATTAATTATGTAAAAAATCCACTTTCTAATTAACTATTTAACTTTTCAAAATATCGGACTTATAATTCTTAAACTCATGAATCCAACATTCAATTAATTAATTTTGAAATTTTCCAACTTTCCAACTTTCAAGTTGAGTGTTTATATTTTCAAAACGCCATGGATTTGTAATTCTTAAACACATGAATTCTTGAACTCCTAGGAATTTTTAATTATTTAAAATATGAACCCAAATGAGTCTATAATTAATTTTTTAAATTTTGAATTTGTCAACTTCCCCATTTCTTGCTAAATGTTAAATTTATAATTTTCCACTTGTATCATTTGAAATATGAATCGAATTTTTATTTTATAAATTGTGAAAATTGTTGGATTGTTTGAAATTTTCAAAATGGGAAATACATATTAAATTATTCATAAAATTCTTTGATTGTTTAAAATATGAGTCCCAAATTCAAATTTTTAATTTTTAATTAAAAAAATCAACATCCTAATTAGTTGTTTAATTTTTCATATTTAAAAAATTTATATAGATTATTTTCCTATTTAAAAACGAGTAATTTATGTCACTAACAATTAACTAAACTACAAAAAATGTTTTTGGGAAGGGAATTGGTTAAATAATGAGTTCACATTTGGGACAACAATGTAGACCACATTAGTATTTATTATAATGAAGGTATTATATTTTAGATAATATTATTAAAATTTTGGACCAAGATCACATTGGGATGCACATAATTTAAATAGACATCCTATAAATTTCAATCAAAATTCAACAAAATTAAACCAAAATAATTAGTTTGAGACTGGAACATAATTAATTAATAATATAATTTCAATTATATATTTCTCATAATAAATGCATTATATTTAAAATATATATATTTTAATCATCTAATCATAACTCTCCTTCCTTCATCCCCTTCAAACAAAAATGTGAGTTTTTAAATGCTCATAATCAAACTTTGTGTTTCATCCATAAAATAGTTGCCTGGTCTAAACCTAGGTAATACATTAGGTAATAGGTATGCCTAGGTTAGGCCTAATCTTGATCTAGGGGGGGGGGTGGTGGTGGGGACATTTAGTGTAAAATTTGGGATTTACATGCATCAAACGGCCATTTTTTAAAAGGTTATTAAATAATTATTCAACCTATTTTTTATCACCCTATTATTATTTAAATTTCTAATATATACATATTTAAACCACTTTATATTAATTATAATCCAATTATTTCAAATTATTACAGACCAAATATTATAATTAAATTGATTATTTGAGTAAATTGTACCTTATTTTAAAACTAATTGACTTATAGTTTTTACGCAATAACTAATATATTACACCCTATATTTTTAGTCACCTTTTTTTTACTAATGTTCCCCCTCCCAGGGTTTTGATTAATAGGTTATTTAAGTTAGGTAGGTTAGACTAGTTTTTAAAGTACATAGGTGGGTACACTTGTGTAGTAGTCTTAAACCAAAAGCAAATCAACACATAAGAAATACATGGCCAATGCACCTATCTACTTATTATTTAACTCCAACTTACCTTGGACCTATCTACCCACTTGTTACCTACTTGCCTACCCTTTTACATAATGACACAAATAGCGGACATCAAAATGTGAAAGAAATGTGAAGTGAAAAAATTGACAATTTAGGTTTTATGTACCTTTTCAAATTATGATTTGTTAATTAAGGATTTGGTTTTCATGAAGGCAAGCGATTTAATTCCTCATACATGCAATTTATTAACATGCTTAAGGGGAGAATGAATGTAGGTTATGGTAGGTTATCATAAATAGGACTTACCTACCTATTTACATACCTACATGCCTGCCTGCCTACCCATTTACATAATTACTTAACACAGTTTTGTTTTAAATAAAATTGAATAAATATTTAATTAAACAAGTTTTTATAAAAAATTCTAACAAAACTTTGTTTGAATTTTTTAAATTTATAATAGCATATGATGTAATCAAAACAAAGGTTGGAAATACATTGGTCAAATGAATGTGTCAAAATTAATTTATCCAAAATGGCATTTTGGTCAAGTTGGATAAAAGGTAAGGGAGGTTTGTTTTAATTGATTTCTTTAGTTTAAAATGTTATGATTTCTTGAAGTGTAGACTCTAGAAAAAGCTCATGTCCAAGGATCAAACATCTTTTTATAATGAATCATATTAAATAATTTATTTGATACATTGTTGTGAACCTTTTAAAGTGTGTTAATATATGTATTTCAATACATTTAATTAATTAAGATGGTTTTCAATTCTATGCACTTGAAATGTCACCTTAATAAAACATTAACTAATATTAATCTACCATACTTTAGATGATGTAACTTTTTTGTAACATAATTCAATATAACATTTTCATTTTTTTAAAAATTTCAACTTTAAAATGTATTTTGTGTTGATATATATAACTATTTTTTTACTAGTTTTAAAATACATATATATTAACGACCTTTGAATTTAAAAGAAGAGGAATCTTGAACCTTATTCTTAAGCATGCATGATGGTGTTGCATTCTTGCATGAATATGGAACTATGTCCAATACTTTGTACCGATTTGATACATTTCCATGGATTTCACTTCAAAGGGTCCATTTTCATTGAATTGTTAAACCAATTTAAATGAAAGGTAAATTTTGCCAAACGAAAAATGTTGTTGGCCCCTAGAATGAAAACATAATCATCTTATCCTTGGTTCTTAAATTGAATTTTAAAATGTTTGTGTTTTTTTTCTTTAACATATATACATTTGGCCATCATTCCATTTTTGGATGATGCGTCACTACTACAAAAACAAGTTATTTTGACCAAAGAATTTAGTCAAAAAAGACCCCATTTGGACAAGCGTCAAAAAGACCATCCCGTTAATTTAAACAAGTCGTTTTGTACCTATCCTATGTGATTGGGATGGTTTCTTTGACCAAACCTAGGGTAACCTTTTTGACTGGTCAAATTAATCACATTGGAATTTGATTACTAATCAAGTTGACAACATTTGTTGTCATTTTTTTACTATTACACGGTGTCATGTGATTGCCATTTGACTAATCAATTTGTCCCATCGGTAGTTTAACTACTAATTAATGCAATAGTCAAAATGTCATGAAATGTGGCATTATATTTATGGTAGATGAATCTCACGTATCACCATTTGGGGTCACCATGTGTCATCATGTGATTGCATATTACTTAGTCAATTTGACAAAGTGTTGATTTGACTATTAATGCAATTATCCTAGGGGTGTAAGGCCATAAACACTTCAAAAAATCATAGTTTATTTGACTAGAAACTAAACCAAGAACCAATCATTTTGACATTTGGTCATTTGACCACTTAGTCATATTGGACAAGTTGATTTGAACACGTCTAACTTGATTGGTGGTTTTTTTGACTAACCATAAAATGGCCTTTTTGACTAGTCAAATTGGACAAAAATTTGGGCAACCAAAAAAAATTTTAAAAAAATAGCTCAATTTGTAAATATAAAAATGTAGATAATAAATAAATTTTAAATATATGCCTGCCCACCCACCCATGACCTACCTACCCCCATGGTCTCCTACTTACCTACACACAACCTACCTAAATATTGTACATTTACACATGTGTATAAAATATATATACGAATATTCATATTCCACATAATATATGTTGAAAAAAAGGATTAAACCCTGGTCTCTTTAGTCCCACATTAATGTTTTGGCCATCAAACCACCCTACCACTTTGTAAAACAATATGATACTAAATGGATTTAACATGTATCCATGAATTTTTTTGTCAATGTGTATAACAACATTTCAATTTCAGTCTTTTTCATAAATAAGTTAGTAGGTACTTAATTAGGTAAATAGGTAGGTACACATGCCTACCTACCTATGTTTTTAAATGTTCATACCTACATATGTAAGTTATAGGTAGGTATATAGATAAATATAATATAGGTAAGTAAGTAAATAAATAGATAATTTTGGTAAATAGTAAGTAAATAAAAATAGGTAGGTAGGACATAGAAAGGTAGATGGTAGGTAAGTATTAAATAAGTAGGTAGGTAAGTACTTTAGTAAGCATAGCAAGTAGGTTAGCCAACCAAATTATTATGGCAAATTTGACTAAACATGGCCATTTACTATGGCTGATTTGACTAGGCCATGAGCATTTGGATGGACCATTTAAAAAATGTCTTTATTGAATGGATGTATGACTCAACATTTGGTCAAAATTGTCTCTTCAATAAAAAACACCAACCAAAAGAACCTTGTGTCTTTTATGACCCATGCCTTTAGTCAAAGTGAACATCCTTTTGGTCAATGTGGACACTTTAATCAAGTTGAACCTTTTGAAAACCATGATTTTTTATAGTGAATGTGCCACATGTCATCATCTAAATGGTTTCTTGAATACATGTGTCACCCTCATTGACCACCATGTGTCATCATGTAATTAGAACAAATGTCACATTTCATTAAGGTATTCATCCCCCACTACCACAAATAAGTGGTTTATTAAATGAAGAAGGGTCAAGAACCTTGACCTATTTGACCAAATAATGTCAAAATGGTCCTTGACTTATTTGCCCCTTATTTGATGAAGTAAAGTCAAAGTGAACCTTAACAAATGGATGGCTTATTTGATCAAATGGGGTCAAAATAATAAGGTGTTTAATTGATTAATTTGGAATAGTCAATTTGACTTTTTTTATTATGAAGGCGTGGTGTTTTGAAACTGATAGTAAAGTGAAAGACTCACAAATGAATTAGTCATCTCTATCAATTTTACTTTAAATAACCATGTTAGTCTGTTGTTTTAGTTGACTAACTATGGTCCTATGATAATATGCACAATACATTTTTGTAAACAAGTCATTTGACTACATTTGGTATTAAAATACCTCCAAATTGCCATACAAAAGTCATATCATGATGGTAATTCCTAGATAGAAATGATGACAAATGCCATAATAAAATGCATTCAACATTCTATCCAAGTTTTAGAAGTCTACCATGTTCCATCTTTTGTTAAGTTCCCTACACAAAATTGACCTATGTGAGCGATGAACTAATGCTTCACACTATTTAGATATAATTACATGTTTACTTACATACAACTATGTCTTTATCATGCCATAAAACAAATTGATTTTCCATGCCTTTCATCTTTGTTGTAGTTGAATTTGGAAATAACAATCTAGTTAACCCTTTTTTGATAGCTATGATAATTACTATAAAAGTCCTAGGTGCAATTGGGGCATGATGCAATGTCATGCCCACTATAACTCATATGTTCCCTTAATCACATGGGATTCAACTTGCTAGGTCAAAAAGTTCAACCTTCATTCCTAGTTTTAAGGTTGATTACAAGTAAATCGCAAATAGTACTTATGATTATATGTTGCAACTCAAATCTTGAGCTTGTAGGACTATGGTGAGGAAAATGATGATTCTTTCATAAGTTCAAGTTGTGATGCATTTTATTTTGATGTGTTGGTTGTGGCTTGTGTTCATGCACCATTTTGGCTTTATTTTACATCAATTACCTTCTTTCTTCATTTGTGCAAATTTATTTCACTTTAAACTCAATTTAAGAAACCCATCTTAATCCCATCCCAAAGCTCTTATGCTTAATTTTTTTTGGGAACTAAACAACATGCATGCCATGAATTTGCATTCCATTCAAAATGAAAAATCAACGAAGTTTTTTGCCCTAACAGCATTTGACAAACCTATTCATACATCATTACAAAAAGAATTCAAATGTTGTTTAATTCCTAAGATTTATGGTTTTGAAGTTTTTCAATGTTAGACTTATTGGCTTAAGATAAAAATCTTTTTGTGTTAGACATTATAAAAATAGAGAATAAGTAAAACTAACTATTTAATTATATTTGACTTTAATTATACCATGTGAAAATTCATGATGAATTATTTTAATAGCTTCTTAATGCAACATTTATATTAAAAAAATGCATATTCAAAATCAAACTCACACCCACACACATGTAAGGGTATGGAATATACTAACTTTTTCTTAATGATGAATCAACCACATGCTCTCACCACCTACATGCTTACTTGCCTTTGCAAGTATTATTTAACTTCAGCTACCTTCTTTACACAATAATATATATAATATATATATATGTTGCTTCAACACTTGTTCCTATGTTCAAAAAATATGATTACTATTGATTTAAACATGCATATTTTATTGAACAAATAAAAACTAGAAAAAAGATGAAAAATAATTAAATATCTTTAATGCCAAATAATTAAATTGTAGATGTTGTTTACTCACACAAAAAAACCAATCCTTAAATGATAATTAGAAAAAAAGCCTTCCTCTCCATTTTAACTTACCAATTAATGATTTAATAAACCTCATTTTAAAAGCTACAACAATGCCTTCTTCAATTTTATCACCAATCAATAAGTCCTTTTACCTTATGTAGATAAAAAGAACCATTATGTGATCATTCACAAATTTTCAAAAAAATTTGAACCCATCTATTGTATCATGAAACAATGTCAAAACTTTCACTATTTAATTGAGGCTTTTGTTAATCCTTATTGGTCAACCTAGTATGAATTTAATACGTTTTGACTAGAAATGTGGCAAATATGGACTTATTATTTTGAAACATTAGCAATTAACTAAACTAGATGTTATTGTTTTGGTGGGGAAACATGGTTGACATATGTTAATGTTTCGAATAGCTTTTAGATAGAAAGACATAGGAATATGCATCATTTTTACAACATGGACAACTAGGTTTAAATAAATTTTGATGTTTTTGCATGACATATGCACACCTATGTATTTTTGAGGCACTATGACAACCTTAACTTAAATATGCAAGTTGCATGATGGTGGGTTTGGTGATTTTTTCATTTACTCGGTTTGAAGCATTGGTGACTAGTTTGACATGATCTAAATTGATTATGTAGGGACATGTGACACATCTAGTTCACAATGATGTTGGTTAGTTCAAACTTATGTCTCTTTTTCCTTCGTAAACATGGCAACTAGCTATGGACATCAAAGTTAGCCTAAGATACTTGCATGGGATGCATGACATTTTTTATGTGGGAGGGTGAGGACATGCCATACAATGTTACATGGCCATAAATTCTCGCCTTGGCCATGCATAAATGCTATTACATGTAAAACTCTAAAACACATTTCAGATTTACTAATACATATTGAATTTAAAACAAGGATTTCATCAAACTATTTTAGATGCAGGGTTTTTTTTAAGGATTTTGTGATGTAGCCAAAGTGGCAATCATTCAAAAACAATTTTGCCAAATTTGGCTATGTTCTAGATATGAAAATAGAAATTAAAGAAGAAAAATCCTTTGATATTCTTGGGTTTACCTACTAGAACTTAACCTTAAAAATCTGGCTAATTTGGATCAAATTTTCCATGGAAAATCCTTTGTATAAGGTCAAAAAATCATATTTTTTTCTAGTCGAAATTTGGCAAAACTTTGCTAGTAAAAGAAACACTAGGTTAGAGGCATGTGGATGGTTATTTAAGTTTACATAGCTTACCATTATGGTTAGCTACAAAATATGAAGATAATGAAAAAGTGAATTTCTCATCCATCTTGCATGGTGCACTTGAGGGTGCTAGTTCACTGTAGTTGGAAAACTGATATAACTCAGTTGTGGTTCATCCGTAGCCGAGTCACCAAGGTTTCATCTCAGTGACCTATATCCTTTCAAAATAAAATAAAATAAAAAACATATTTTTTATTTCATATATTTTCCACTTTTTAGATGACTAGCCAGAGGTGGTGATCATCCAAAAGCTGATTTGGCCAAATTTGGCTTTTGAAAAAAAATGAAAGAAATTGTTCAAACCTCTTTATCTTATATATTAATTCACTACGTCTGTCTGTGACGTGACGTTCTGGTGCAGAATGCTACCCCATTCCAAGTTCCAACTTTTGCCCGAACTGTCATCCATCCAGCCGGATGGATAGTTCCTAAATAACTGTCCGTCCGTTTGTGAAAGAAAGCGAGCGTTTTGCAACGTTTTGTTGGCGATGGCATGGGATCAGAGAAGGAGCGAGAGAGCAAGAAGTTTTTGAGATTTCTTTTCAGCAACAAGAGAACACTTTTCAGTAGCAAGAGACTTTCTAAAATTTCTGCGGATTTTTATTTTTATTTTGGCAGTGGTAAGAGGATGATTTTTTCCTTCCTTATGGTTTTCTTTTTATGATTTCTATGTGTCTGTGTGTCTTCTTCTTTTGGTTGCAGCATTTTGCAGCTTCA
>Ga0116231_10013099_pt1 | contig 11806 bp, 12 predicted proteins | sample S1TSphgellanicum_2_FD_89695 | JGI IMG/M metagenome (GOLD analysis project Ga0116231, IMG submission 89695) | Host-associated microbial communities from peat moss isolated from Minnesota, USA - S1T2_Fd - Sphagnum magellanicum MG | ecosystem: Host-associated > Plants > Peat moss > Unclassified...
CTACAACTTTCCAAGATGTTTTTTCTTTTTTATATCATTTTTCATCACTTTTAAAATCTCTTCCATTGTTGCCCTATCCATGGCCTTCTTCCATAGGATATTTAAATACTAATAAAAAATTATATATAAAATTAGAAAAAAAGGGGGAGGGGGAGGGGGGGGGGGGGGGGGGGGGGGGGGGGGGGGGGGTTCCATCATGTTTGAAGGTTGAATTGTAAGAAGAGGACCAAGTCTCTTTAAGGTCAAATTATAACAAGAAAGTTAAGAATATTGAAGGTTGAAATGCAGCTAGAGGACCAAGAGCTTGAAAGGTCGAACAAGAGCACAAAGACTATGAACTTTAAAGCTCAAACATGAGCATGAACACCAAGAACTTGAAAAAGAAACTTGAAAATTTGAACTAAGTAAAAAGAACAAAGAATTTGAGAAAAAAAAATGAGTTTAAAAATTAGGAGCTTGAAAGAGAGAGGACCATGAACTCAAGAAGTTGAATTACAACAAAAGGACCATTAGTTTGAAAAGTCAAACTACAACAAAAGGACTAAAAGGTTGGGAGAGGAATGACCAAAAGAACCAAAAGCTTGAAATAAAAATGAATAAGAAAACCAAAAGTTTAAGAACTTGAATTGGAGCAAGAGGGTTGGGAACTTGAAGCTCAAAGAAAAACCACAACGACCACAACATCGTTTAATCGAAGCAAAAAAAAAAGGCTAGGAACGTGAGGGAAAAGCTCAAAAACTGTAGCCAAACAAAAATTCAAGTTCACAATTTGCGGCAATGCCCTTGAACAATGAAAATTTTAGAGTTCCATTGTCTAGATCATCCATGGATATAGATTTGATAACCTTATTTTTGTGTATATGAATAAAAGATGAATTTTTAACACATCATATTTTGAGAGCACATTCAGTTTAGTGATGAAAATTTTAAAAGGTAAACTAAATGATGAGATTTTTTAACAAGTGTTTGTGAGGAATGAAATGTGTGGTTACATGGAGTGATATGTGAATGCATAGAATGTTCTAGTGTTTGGTAAGTTTTTCTCAAGATTGGAACCCTCCAACTTGTATAACACATATCTTTGCTCAATTTGTAATCAATTTGCACGATTCAAATGTCCTCAAGTACCACCCAATAGCACATATCTTGCTCAATTTGTAATCAATTCGCATGATTCAAATGTCTTCAAGTGCCACCCAATAACACATATCTTGCTCAATTTGTAACCAATTTGCACGATTCAAACGACCTCAAGTGCCACCCAATAACACATATCTTGCTCAATTTGTAACCAATTTGCACGATTCAAACATCCTCAAGTGCCACCCAAAAGAGGGCTACAATTTCTCTTTGGCTATCAAATTAAAAGATGACTCTATTAAAATTTGGTGACCCATTGAACCACTAAGTGTTTGATGGTCGGCCTACTTATCCTACTTTCATTTCTTCATGCTAGTTAGTTCATGTGTAGCTGATTGGGTTTTCAAGTGAAGGAAATTGGCTTTTAAAATGAGCACCAAATTAATTTGTCTTAAAAAAATTGTCCCTTCATTCCCATTTCTTCATTCAAAAGAAGAAAAGTTGCTCTTGCACCCAAAAACCAACACAAGACAACTTCAGACAACAATCTCAAGGAGAAGAGCTTAACGCCGAATCTGTCTTGCATTCCCATCGAGAGGAAACAGTTTTTGCACACACATCCCATATTCAAGTAAGGGAATCCAACTGGAGCAGTTTCTTGGACAACCATCATTACAAGAGCAGATATGTCTATCATGGATACAAAACAAGCAGCACTATAGTATTCCATCGTCAGCAAATTCACGATCATCAAAGTTCAATTCCAGAATTTTCAAAAGCTTTTGTGTTATGTATGATGAGCAAACAATAAATAGGATGATACCGCAAACGCAATTGAATCCTTCACAAGATCACCCTACTCTGGGTTTTAGGGTTTCCAAGTCTATTCTCGTAATCACGGTTTTAGGGTTTTGTGAGGGTTTTTGTTTTGTAGTTGAAGCTGAGATCGTCCTCTCGCGGAGAGGAGGAAGAAGAGGACTACGAAGATGGCGATGGCGGAGCCGGTGGTGGCGGTGGTCAATAACGAGCCTGCCTATGTTCATTGTCTCTCTGATCGCAACCGTATCTTGGTGAGCTTTTTCTTTCTTTCTTTCTTTCTTTCTTTCTCTGTGTCGCTAGAGAAAATTTGGGGTTTCGGAGTTGGAGTCGCAGACGTCGCGAGGTTTTGAGCGCCCTTGAAATTTGAGAAAGACGATGGGTTTTTGGAAGTTGGGTTTTTGCCAGATTTTCGATCCACTGAAAAATCCTGGCTGCACAGAACCGCTGCTGATAGGAGTTTTTAACCCTAATCTTTGTCTCCAACACTGTGTGCAGGAGGTTTTCAAGGATGCAATTTCAAAGCCATTGCCAACGCCATCAATTGCTGTCTCTACCATGCAGGAGGCAATGCATCCTCAGGTGGGATTTCTTCATGCACTTTGTACACAATTTTTTCCTTGTTTTTTACAGAAGGGGATCCTCCAGGATGCGGCAGGGTGGCATCAAAGATTTGGGAATTTTGGGTTTTGCTGCTCCCATCTGCATGTTTTAGAAATGGCGACTGAAGCTTGTGGTTTGCAGAAACAAACAGTGCTAGTGCAGGATGAGAATCAGCTGCTTGAGAATGGTCTCCGGAGTCTTCTGCAGGAGGTCGTGGTAAGCCTTTCATTCCACAGCTGAAGTACCTTATCCCTGTTCCTGCATTTTGTGCATTTTGAGAGGCCAATTTTACAATCCTCTGGAGCTTACCTTGTCAGCAATAGTTTTGCTGGGTCATTCCAGGCACTAAGATTTTTGGCTGCTGTTGAAGAGAGATTTTAGGGGTCTGAAAGAAGAGTTCACACATACATTAGAATGAAGGAATTCTCATCAATCGTGATTCCACTACTGGAGTGTAACTTCCTGAATGTGGTGACAATCACCTATTGCTCCCCACCCCACCACAAGTGCTCCATCATCTCTACATGGCCACTGCAAGCTCAGACTTAGGATTACAGTCTACATTGCAGTTGCCTGGGGCATGATATGTTTCTTGACCCTTTTTGAAACATAAAATCCCATAGTCTGCAGCAACTGACCTTATCATTTCTTCTTGATGGGGGGCAGTTCACAGCACATTTTGTGTCAACAGGTCAAGAATTGCACATACCCCATGGCTTTAAATATTGATGCAACTCTTGTGTGCATGGCTTCCAATGTTTTGCTTTGATTTTTGATTGGTATGGATTTAGGCAGTTGCGGTCGACGCAGGGGAGTCAGTGATGCAATATGGTAGAGTGATTGCTGAGGGAGATGATGGTCGTGGGCTTATTACACGACTCCTTGGTAAGGTAGATAGATCCAAATCTACAGATCTGCAGACAGAGCCCATAAGATTCTTAATTTTAATGACACTCATGTCTGTGTAAAACAATGTTAAACTGTTTGCTTGGTATCACAAGGCTACCTATGAAAACTTGTCTTTAGACTTCAGCAGTAGGGGTTGCAGATCTCACATTCCTTCAACCAGGACTGCATGAGTTTGCCAGTTGTTCCTTAAAAAATACTCTGAACTGAGGGTGCAGATATAGTTTTGTATCTGTGCGAAAAAGGACATGTGGAGGGTGGTATGGTGTTTCAACTACTTGAAGATTTGACTGAAATGTCAACCATCAGAGATTGCAAAGAAGTTTTTGGATACATTGAGAGCAAGCAAGAGACTCTTGGCAAGGTCAGTGCTGGGTTTAGGGTTTTGGGGTTTACACACAGCAAAGAAATGAAAGAGGCAAAATTGGGCCTATGTTCAAAGACATTTTTTGAGTCTAGACGTTGAGACTGTATCAGGGTCAATATAAACAGCACAGCATTTTACCTGAAGGAGCAGAATTACATCAAATTCAGTGCTGGAGATGGTCTGATAGTGTTGTGGTCTTTTGGTCTGGCCAGGCAGAATTATTTGGGCGGGGCAAACTTGTGATGTTGAGGACATGCAATCAGCTGCTTCGATGCCTCTCGAAAGTAATATTGTAGTATCCCTAATTCTCCTGTTGGCATAGATGTTTGCTTGGGTTTGCTCCAGTACTCCTGTATTGTTAAGTCTACTTTTTGTGAAGGTGCTGTTTTAGTTTAAGTCCAATGGTTCAACTTTGAAAACCTGTGTCTTTGGTGTTTGCAGGCAAATGATGTGGTTTTTTGTGGCCGGATTTTGATGTTCCTTGCCCACTTTTTCCCTCTTTCAGAGCGCTCTGGTATTCCTTTTGGCATTAAAACTATTGAACCACTTCATGCATCCTATCCATCTATAGCTTTTAGTGTGTCAATGGCCTACAAAACAGCTCCCAAAATCTGTTATAGTTTGCTTGCTGTGGAGTGAGTGCACCTGTTGTGGCTTCATTTGATCAGTGATGGGAAAAGAAGAAATATGATGTGTTTGCTAACAAGCACGGGTCCATCCCACCACACCCCAGGGCCCCTGCCTCTGGTTTGGTGGTGACACTGATGGGCACTTACTTTATAAGTGCCACAGTCGAGCCAAAGTGGCTTTGCAAACTTTTCCTCAAGGAGTTGGAAACCCTGAAATTTCTGCACTAGATTTGCTTGCTGGTTGAGCCAGAATCAAGGTCCAGAGGTATCACAAAACTTGATACCTGCCCAGCAGTGGTTTGAACCCACAACCATGTCTAACAACATAAATCTCCAGGACCCAAGAAGCTTTTCATGCAATTGCTAAACCCTAAACCCTAAACCCAGTAAGTATATTTGAGCTGTTGACAGCTAGTGTCAATTCTGAGAGTGTGTGTAGATGGATGTGCATTCTGCTTTAGCCATCATACAACTAGTGGAGCATAGAAATTCTGTGCTAATTCTTTAGGATTTGGCAGCTGTCAATATCAAGGGTGTCTGCAATGTATCCAATGAGACGAAATATGAGAAGGAGCCACCAAAAGATGGTATCTCTCAAGAAAACTTCTTTCGAAAGTTGTATTTGTGAATGCATGATTGCTGCAGCTTGTATCAGCTCTATTCCCTGGTCAAAATCAACACAATATGATAAAATGTGCCTGTCCTCCTAGCAGGCCTATGATTTACTGTGCACTTGTAGCAGCTAGAAGATAATCATTGTAATAACTATGGATGCCTTTTTTGCCTGTGTCAGGTCAGCTGATCGACTTCAACTTCTACAAGACATTTTGGAGTCTCCAGGTGAGTAGGAAGCTTGCTGACAAAATGCAGCATTGGACTTTAAAACTTTAGTTTTCTCATGAAAGCATCATAACTCCTATGCTCCTCCCATAAGCATGCCTTTGTTTTCTTCTACTGGAAGATCTTCCTGCCTATGTCCCACATCTATGCGTGGTCCACATTTTATGATTTTATGTGCATTCTGATTGGAAACTGCTTTGTCATTTTCATTATTCACTCACATGCATCTATTGTTGGGTGGGAAAGGAGTATTTTTGCAACCCCACAGTTCTGATGCACCCAGCTAGATTCCAAGCCTTCATAACAAGCCTTATGGTTCATCCCTGTTCCCTTTTTCCCATTTCTTTTTTTTCTTGTGGATAATAAACACAATTTTTGACACAATATTCAGTTTTGTGAATTGCATATTAGTGGTTCTTGACTTTTATCTCTTACAATACTTTTCTATTGTTTTTCTGATCTGTCATTCTGCACAACAATAATGCTTCTGTTTGACCTTGGTGTGAATGTTACCAAATCTGTTCAACCTTTCAGTAGCTTTCAAACTGCAATGAATGAAGTCTGTTTTCAATGTAAGAGCTGAATTACTGAGAAATAACTCACTTATCCGGCTGATACCATTCTGGTCTTGAATAACTGATGCTGACATTTGCCAAGGATGGATTTGTACATACAGGTTGTGCTGAATACTTTTGACACCCAATTTCTTGGTGATGACTATGAAAGCTCTAGCCATCTAGATGAAGAAGATGATGTGATGTTCAATATCAAGTACCTTACAAGCAGCAATCTTATGAGTTTAGAGGTCTGTGATGCTTTCTCCATATACGGGTTTTGCCTGTAATTTGTCCAAAATGTGCAAAATCCCATTCAATATTTTATCCCCAGACATGCACTCTGAATTGAATTGCCTCATTGTCATTGTTATCTTTCTCACTTGTTGATGTGTTCATGGCAGCTGAAGGACCCAGGTTTTAGGAGGCATGTTCTGGTGCAATGTCTTATTATTTTTGACTTCCTGAAGGTTTGCTTTTCTCCCTGTTTTTGGCAATTTGATTACAAAATTGGCAAACTCCCAAAGTACACAAGGTCCCTCTTGATGGGTGAGAATCTAGATATCATCCAGATACTCTGTTGCTTGTTGGCTGCAATGTAGTATTGTATGTCATTTCTGCAACAAACCCATGACATGAATGGGGAAATAGTTTTGATGATTGTTGTGGCAGCATTTCCATCATGTTTAGCAGGCTTTCATTTAATCTCTTTTTTCTTGTATCATCTATCAGCAGTATGCTCATAAAATATCATGTGCTATTGACCAGACTCCAGGGAAGATGGAGAAGGATGCCCTTCGTGAAAATATTGTAAGATTCTTAATTACATTTCCATGCACAACAGCTACATAAGCTACCACTTTTCAGTAACACAAAACTTTGTTTCCCTCATCTCTGCTCTTCTGTATGGAACAAGTCGAATAGTGGTTTGGTGCATATGCACCCGGTTGCAGTTTGCCAAGTATTATGAATGTTGTTTTAGTAACTGATCAAAAGAGAAGGTTTCAAGGTTTTGCATTCGTTGATTTTGAAACTTGTTGAGTGACAGAGAGAAGAAATCAAAGCTCATGAGGAACATGTGAAACAACTTCTGGAGATCACACCACCCAAGGGCAAAACCTTTCTCTCTTCCATAATGCATATCCTGGAGCGGGAACGCAACTGGGTCAGTCCCAATCCCTATCCTCTTGAGAACTCACAAGTTCTGTTGGACAATTCTACCCACTATGCAGAAAAGTCTCAATTATATTGATGTTGACTTGAATTGTTTGTATGGAGAAGTTCTCGGTACTTTATGTTTCCAGAAAAGCATCATTCTGTTTTTTGCAGTTAGAGCAGATGCTACTTCACTGGTGGCAGTTCAGAGTTGTATAGGACTATTGAAGTGCCTGGATATCTGTATATTTAGTTGGTTCTCTATTGACAGAGGGGTTTTCAATCTTGAAATCATTATGTTAAGGTATGGTGGAAGCGGGATGGGTGTCCACCATTTGAAAGGGTTCATCCTGAGCACAAAAGCACACATGAGCCCAGCAAAAGACGGTATGTAGTTTTTGTCCTCAGTTGCAATCTGCTGTATTACAGGCTCTTGTTTTGCCTTTGAACTTTGTAGAATTGGACGACTAACTGAGATCTGAGTATCATCCCTCGGAACTCCTGTTTTGGATATCAGCAGGACAAGGTGGAGGCTTGGAAATAAAGAGCTATCACTGCTCTGGAAATGGGCTGATCAAAACCCAGTAAGCTCTATGTTTACCTGATCATCTGTTGTGAGAGCTCTTGCTTTTTACCCTCAGAACAAAATGGGGAGCAGGAGATAATGTCTAGGAACATATGGGCATCAAAAAAATGTCAAAGGCTTATGGCCTCTTTGTGAGTAGCCATGGGTTTGGATCTAAGTAGTATGCTACAAACAGTCAATTGAGTTACAATGGGTGTCACTGGTGGTCAAGTGGTCGATTGTGTGAATCTGGGGGCTTCCAGGTTTTCAGGGAAAGACAGGAGGCTACAGTGTGCTTGAATTATGGTTATTGTGAATTGTTCGTCTAAAGCAAGCAGTTAGTAGCCCTATCTGTCAATGTGCAGTTGTTTATCACCAAATACACTAGTGTAGGTCTTCTTGTATGTTTGTTAATATGTCTATATGGACATGAGCTACAAGAAGCCATCTGAATGATGAATTGGTTTTTCTTTTATTGCTCAGTGGGGATGTTATGGTGGGTGGTCAATACCACCTATGTGCAGTGCTTATGAAGATGTTTCTCTTTTGTTTCTCACAGAATGCGATGACAGATATGGAGCGGGTTCAAATGCCACCCATCACTGAGTACTGGAAAGTTCTCGCAGATGATGTGAGCCAAGCTTCTGTTTGAGGGTCTTCATGGAGTACTTTTTGTGATTCTTGTTTAATTATTCCTCCATCTGGCTGATCAGTTAGATGGGGTAGCATATTTTGGGTGCCCCACCCACAGGATGCAAACCCTAAACTAACACACTAATGAAACTATGGAATTTCCTCTCAATTTGGTCTCTATGGGGCTTGTTAAGATAATAACTGAAGTAGGCAAAAAAATTCAAAATGCTGAAATCTCATGGAACTATTCTGGACCAAGCCTGGGAATTCTCCAAGCTTGATTGGCAGGATTTTGTTGATGCTAATGTGTGAGGGGGAATGTGGCACAGATGGATCCTTCTGCAGGCATTGAGGAAGAATACCACCATAAGAATGACAAGGTACCAACATGCTCATTCATGATGTTTGTCTTTGCTTCAAACATGCAGTGGAATTGTTTGTGGATTGAGTAAATTATGTACATAACCCCAAGACTTTTGGACTGCCTGAAAGCATAAAATCTTAGCAGACTACTGAACAAGTGATTCTTCAACCAAGTTTAGGTGTTTCTCTTTGCAAATAATGGTCTGGCACAAGAATCAACCTTGAGGTTAAACCTCTGAAACTAACTGTGATTCCTAAGCAATGTTGCCTTAGATTACAGCAACCACTATGAAGAGGGTTGAGCAGCTGCAAGTTTACTGGCAGGTTTGACCACCTATAGCAACTAGAAGAGCAGTGAAAGTATCAGTGAGCATGGTGTTCTGGTGAATCAAGTTGCAACACAGTTATTTTTTAATTAGATATTGCAATGGGATGTATGGATGCTGCAGGTTTACTGCTGGAAAGGCCTCCGCTTTACAGCCCGGCAAGATCTTGAAGCTTTTTCTCGGGTATGGCATCTATTGCATATTGCTACTGCTGACAAGCAAGTCAACCAACACGCAGTATAAGATGCAGCAAACTTGTAGTTAACCAGTTTTTTTGCATTGATGACAATCTTGGTTTATATGTATGATGTAGCTTTGTTAAGATTGCTGTGTATGGGAAATTGCAGTACACTGAGCAAAAGATAGGTGGAGTCGTGCCAACTGAGTTGCTCAGTAATGAGGTGCGGAATATGTTACCGAAAAACTCAGAAAAATCGAAGATCAAGGGAGTGAAGAAAGAGGAAGATGGGATTGCATCTATTGTGCAGGCTGAGGATCCAACAGAGGAGACCCAGGTAAGAGTTTATCTTTTTAGTCGACACCGCACTATTTCCAAGTAGTCAGAGCTCATGGATACCTTGTGAGTGTGTTGTGAGCTCAAATCCCACTAGTTGGACAATAGTTGGGCAATATTGCCCATCATAATTAGCTCAGCTTATAAGCTGGGACACTGGGAGGGTGTTTCTTTTCAGCTTTGAATCTGGCCATTGTGGCACCAGGTTGCAGAATCTTGTCCTCTATACTACAAGCTATGAAAGTCCTAATTTTGCCAAACAGTGTCCCTTCCCTCCGACACCCTGATTCACCACCCAAATAACATCTAGCTTTTGGCAAAAGCTTTCTGTTGAACCTGCAAGTTTGACTACTGGGATCCTTGGAGTTTCCAGATTTTCGGGAAGCATTGTGCCAATATCTTACTCCCTTTGTTGAGGTCTCAGAGTGACAAGACTCAATAGCCCCATATGATGAAGGGAGATCTGTCTTTCCAGTACCATTCCAGTCATTAAGTTGCCCAGCAAAAAATTGAAAGAAATCAGCATGCTGCACAGTAACAGGATATACTCAACAGCATCAAAGTGATGGTAATAGTACATGAGTTGAGGGGTGTGGTTCACCCAATATTTGCAAATAAGGTTTTTATCCTGTGCATATGTGAGAAGTTAACCCTTTCCCCTTACCATGCTTTCTACAGGCCCCAGCTAGTCTTACAGGATTGGATGAGACGACACCTGCAGATGCAGGAACCCCAATGGACTTTGACACCACTCCAGCAGCTAACATTGATGAGGAAATAAGTGTGCCAGAAGGCAGTCCACTTGTGGATCATGTGGATAGTGCAGCACCAGGTGCTGTAGATATCACAGCTGAAGACACGCGTGCAAGTGTGCCAGAGGAAGCAGTAAGCCCTGTTCCACCTGCAGAAGCAACACTTGAAGTGCTGGCTGGTGGCCAAGGATCTAGCCCCAAAATATTATGAAGGAAGAAAGTAAGTGTACAATACCTTCCACAAACCTGCAAAATAAAATAGCTTATTTTTTAATTTGGAGCGGGACTGTTAAATCTCCAGGACAGTTTTGAGCTTAGATCCCAAGATGCTGCATCATCGGCACAGTGAGTTTATTTGTTCCAAAGGGAAACTGTCAATGTGAAATGTTCCAATTGGAGGGAAAAAAATGGAAAAAAAGCTTGGTGATTTTGAAGGGAACTGTTTTGTCTCTTTTTCTATTGAGTCGTGTCGTGCACACATCTAGAGGACCATTACACATGTGACATCAGGGGGAAAGAAGGGTTGGTAACATCTAGCATGCACTTCAATCCTAATCACATGATTTTGTTACTCCCTGCAAAATGTAACATGGGTTGCACTTCATTCAAGATTTTTACTCTAGGAATGAAGAAGGCTTGGCAAGGAGGACTGGTGCGATACTCAATTGAGTTTAGAACCATTTGCTTGTCATATACATCATCATAAGACAATGACCATCATGAATGGAAATGTAAGATCATTTGATGAGTGGTGTATTCTTGTTACCATGAGACATAAAATGTGGACATTTGGAGGTTATGATCATTGTTGACGTTTTGTTGATGTCGTTGTGAAAAAAAAATTCTTTTGTTTGAATTTGAGATAAAATTGTACATGGGTAAGATCAAAGGCTAGTTCTTTTAAGGATAATCCTTGTGAATGATGAATGGATCTTGCTACTACAAGTTGAATAGGAAAATTCAAAGGAAATTGAATTTTGATAATAATATATGAAAATGGGTCTCTTGATGTAACCAAAAATGTTGGACCTAATGTCTTCGTGAACACATTTCCATTGTGTTTGTATAGAATAAATATGGAATTGTAAGGTCTTTTGATGTTTGTCAATAACATTCTATGTTAAAAAAATGAATGTCTTGAATAGCTTAAGGTGATGCACAAAACCTTTTTAAAGTTTTTATAAATTTGGTATTTGATTCTAGCATGACTTTGTGTAACTTTGTGTAGTTTGTAACATTAGACATGGATTTGCCCAATATTTGATGCCAATAAAGTAATCTATAAAGTCACCCTCCCTTTCATCCCTATCCCCGCTTTCAGTGGAATCCGCAAAGTAAGGAAATTTTATCAAATCTCAATATGAAATGCTGAAATTCAACATTTAATGCACAAGGTACAAGAGTAATTATTGTAGTTATATAGGTAGGAGCAGTTACACATGTGATGCCTTATCATGCCAAAACTAACCATTCTCACCCCCTAATAACTTGACTTTACAAATAACTTTAGTGCATTAAGTTTCGTTTCTAGGGGTTGGGGGGGGGGGGGCATCATTCATAGAATTCGTGTTATAAAAGTCATCATTCATGACAACATGAAGGGTACTAAAATTTTGGTTTTGTACATATTTTATGAACTTTAAATTGATAATTCGTCACATTAAACATTTTAATATCAACAGAAGTTATGTCATTTAAAGACA
>Ga0116231_10013101_pt1 | contig 11806 bp, 16 predicted proteins | sample S1TSphgellanicum_2_FD_89695 | JGI IMG/M metagenome (GOLD analysis project Ga0116231, IMG submission 89695) | Host-associated microbial communities from peat moss isolated from Minnesota, USA - S1T2_Fd - Sphagnum magellanicum MG | ecosystem: Host-associated > Plants > Peat moss > Unclassified...
AAACGCCCTCTTGATTGCCTGCGGATCGATGCGAAGCGCCATCTCTCGACTGAACCGCTCCATCCCCAACTGCGCCGCCGCGTGCTCGTGAATCGCAGCCAGTTCATAGCGGCGCTTCTGGCCCGCATGCCGGCCGCGCGTGCCCCAGACCTCGACCTCCCACGTGTACGGCCGCGTGAAGATCGACAGCAACTTGCACACGCAGTGCGCCGGTACTGGGCGCGGCGCGATCCAACGGGGCAGGGTGTCAATCATCGTGTGCATGCCGTCATTGTGTGAGCGCCGTCATCATCGTGTGCATGCCGTCATCGTGTGGCCGCCGTCATCATCGTGTGCACGCCGCCGTGGATGGTTCCGGGAGTCGGAGTCGAACCGACGACCAGCGCCTTACGAGAGCGTTGCTCTGACCTGCTGAGCTACCCCGGAGGAGTCGATAGCGCGTGTAAAGCATGCGGCAATGCACCCAAGAGGCATGTTGCGTTGCAGCATACTGCATTATGTGATACGGCGCTAGCTGGTCTGCGTGCCCGTCCCAGCGGTCAGTGCACTCGCCGAGTAGGTCTGCGTGCCGGGCAGCACGCTAGCGTAATACACGCCGGTATTGCGCGGCACGGCGTCCCCCCACACGGCGTCGTAGCCCTTCGGCAGCAGCGCGTTGCCAAGAATCACCGCGCGCGGCGCCGTTACGTTTTCGTCTGCCTGCGAAGCGGGGGCCGCTTTGGCCGCCCCCTTCACTTTCGCAGGCTCTATGCAAAAGGGCGCACGAGTACCTGCGCGCGGTTCATGTCAAGGTCGCGCGGCGCATCCTTGCCCATCATCGCGGACAGCGCCGCCGTCTGGCCGTCTTTCGCGAGCACGAACTTAGGACCAAACAGCAACTTCTCGCCGCCGACGCCGTCCTCGGCTTCCTTCTTGGTTTGCGCTTGGATGATCGCCACTTCGAATAAAGGCATGCAAATCTCCTTTGAATCATTTTATGAATAGCTATGAATAGCTCACAGCTCACGCTGGCTTACACCGGATACAGCGGCATCTCTCGCCCGTGCCACTGCTTGCGGGCCTCGTTCTCGACCTCGATCTCGATTGACCGCGCGAGCATTCCCGACTCGCGCAAATGTTTCATTCCCATCGACACGCAGTCGGTCAAGTCGTCCTTGTTGTTCTTGCGACTCGGATTGAACTGCGCGACCTCGTCGATCACCATCTCGGCCCACGCGGTGTCGGGCGCGAACACGAGGCCTTCTTGAAAGATCGGCTGCACCGCATACAGGCGCGCGGTCTTGTCCTGACTTTTCGGATCGAACATCTGCAGGCTAAATAGCTCGTTGAAATACAGGCGCCTAATCTCCTGCGCAAGCGAGATGCCGGCCGCCTTGTTCTCGATCATGACCATCGAGCATTTGAATTTGGACGCCGTGGCCGCGACCTTGCCCACCAACTGATGGAACTCTAAGCGCTCGCGCCAGGCATAGATCATCATCGCGCGCGGCGATGCGCCGACATACTGCGGATGCGTCGCAATCGATTCCCAGGACGGGCGCGACTTGCGGCCGCCGCGACCATCGTCGTCATTGCGCCCAACGATGCGCGTCACGCGCGCGGCCGTCGGCGGCGTGAAGATGCCCCACACGATCATCGCGGACGGATCGTTGTACGTCTCGGCCGTGTATGCGGTGTCCACCATCGCGCAGATGTAATCGAACGGCGGATATTCCTCCTTGTCCCACAACAGCCACCAGTCGCGCTCGATGATGCCGCCGCCTTTCGGCGCGGGGCGCTGCTGAATCTGGCCAGCGAAGACGAACTTGCCCATGCGCGCTTCCAAGCGCTTCAAACTCGACTCCGGCATTTTCTCAGGCCACAGCACCTCGCCTTCCTCGGTGCGCGGATCGCTCCAACCGATGGACGTCACGTGAGACTTGCGCCAGGATTCAAACCGTCCCGGCAGCACGAGAAAATCCCAGCCGTCGGACTCGAACTCTTGAATATGGCCCGTGAGGTCATTCTGCGCAAGGCGCTGCTGAATGATCACGATCGCGGAGAGCTGCTGATCGTTAGGGCGCGTCGGCATTGAAATGCGCCACCAATCGAGCGTCGTCTCAAGTGTTGCCTCCGACTCCATCTCGTTGGCCGCGTTTGGGTCGTCTATCACGATGCAGTTGTGGACGAGAATACCGTTAGCAAAAAAGTTGCTCTGTCCTTCAACTTGGATGTCATAGACTGGGAGCGATCGGACGCCAAGGCGCTCAACGTCGGCGACGCCAGTAACGTACCATTGTGTTGACGTCGATGACACGGAATGCAGAGCATGATCAAATTTTCGGGTCTGTTGTCCCTTGTATTTTCGTTTATATGATGCGTTTCCAACGACGATTTCTTGCGACGATCGCCACGTATCACATCCGGTGTTTTGCACACCGCACATTGCCAGCCGTCGCGTTCCAAAATGACCAAGCGCATCTCTGCAAATTGATTCGAATATTTTCCAAGCCCGCGAAACTTTGAATTTCCCGCGCCCACCATTCGCAACGAGTGCGCGGCGCTTGAACATTTGACCGAGCAATAGGCGATTCCGCAGCCCGCGTATTCCTTGCCGCAACGAACGCATATCTTGGTTTGTCGCATCGCGCGGCGCTGCATCGCTCGTGCTTTTGCGGCAGATTCTTTGCAAGGATCGCCGCAGTAGCGCGAACCGTTCCTCGCCAACACGGATCGGCACCATCCGCAGAATTTCGGATTGAAGTTCTTGATCGCGTGGTGCGCCGAACAGCATTTCTTTGAGCAGTACGCGTCGCGACTGCGTTGCTTGAGCGCTTTGCGCACCGCATACAGATGCTTCTGCGTCGGCTTGCCGCACCGGTCGCAGAGGAGATGCAACATTGTTGCGGACTGCCCCGTGTGACATGGCATCTGCGATAAGTAGCCGGTCTCCTTGCCCCAACTCACCAGCGCTGATAAATCCTCGCCCCGGCGAGTAGATAGGATGATCGACAGTACAGGTGATGGAATGTCCCGAAGCCGCGTGAATTGCGCAGATTTCATCGGATGTCCTTTTGGCCGTTGCGACGACACGCGACGACACGATGCGGTCAGTGGCGACATCAAACGCAAGCACGGTCTGCCCGGCCACGAGTGATTCAATCGGGACATCGCCGGTCGGTGTCGATACCAAGGTGCCAGCGACGAAACAGTTGCCGCCTTCTCCCGTCACCCGGCCGCCGATGGACGTGATCAGCCGCTCACCACCCTGATCGTTCGTGAAGCGGCCCTTGGTGTTCTGATCGGGCGCCAACGTGAACCGATCGCCCCAGAGCTGCTGATACCAGGCCGACTCAATCAGCCGCCGGCAGCGCACCGAGTCGCGACGCGAGAGATCATCGCCATAGCTTGCAAAGAGAAACGGCACGCCGGGACCCGAGGTGTGAGTGCGCTGCTGCTGCGCCCAGGTCCAGGCCGGAAACGCCACCGACGTCAAGATCGACTTGCAGTGCCGAGGCGGCACGTTGATCACCAAGCGCTTGATCTGACCGGATACCACCGCTTCCAAGTGCTCGGAGATCGCCTCCAAATGCCACCCGGGCGCGAACGGCGCGGGATCGATGTACTTCCAGCCGTGACGCACGAACTGATATAGCGACTCCTCGCAATCCGCGCGATCCAAATCCAATAATTGCGCCGCCGTATCGACGCGCTTCGGGACGGCCTTGCTCACCGCCGCCGTATTGGCGCGCCTAGCCACCGCTGTCGGCGTGATCGGATTGCAGCGCCGCCATCTCCATCATCAGCGCGCGCAGCTGATCGCGTTTCTCGGGACTCAATTTCGACGAATCAATGACAGGTGCGTTGTTCGCCGGGCGCTGATCGGCGACTTTGAGCACGCTCGTGCGCGTCCAGCCGGCGCGCGTCTCGCACCAGAACTTCGCCGCCTCGAACGCTTTCGGATGATCCCGATCGGTCGCGATCTCGTGAATCATTTTCGCAGCCATGTAGTTGTACGCCGGCACCGCGCGATCGAGTTCGTTCCAGTACAACTCGCGCAGCGTGCCCACCGGGATGTGGATCATGGTGGCGATCTCCGCTTCCGGCGTGCCGAGGCCGTGCAACTGCATGACCATCTCGCGCGAGTCGGGCGTCGGCACGTGGTCCTGGCCGATGTTCACGCCCTTCAGGATCGTGCGCAGGCGCGTATCGCCCCGCAGCAGCGCGTGATTGATGCGAAGCTCCAAGCGCCGCTGCTTCTGGTCGGCGTAGCGCTTGCGATCCTCGGGCGTGCGCACCCGAGTCTTGCGAGGCCTGCCCGGTTTTGGCGCCGATGAGTCCGTCGGCTTGCCTGCGTCGATCACAACCCAGTCAAGCCTCGCGCGCGGCACTCCTTGCGATACCAGTCGTTGTAGGCGTGGCGGTCGGTCGGGGCGCCGTACTGCGCCAAGCCATCGTCGATGGCCGCGCGGGAGCCGCGCATGACGAGACGTGACACGCCGTCCGGCGCATACCAACTAGATGCAACTATGAACGCAGGCGCAGCCGTGGGCTGCCATGTCAACGCGCCATATTGGTACGCCTCGCGCTCCTCCTGCTCACGGGTCGTCGTGCGCTCCCACAGCGAGAGCATCTCGGTGTGCGCGTCGTACGTGAAGCGGCCGGCGGCGATCTCATCGCGCCAGGGCTCAATCTCGGACAGCGGCACCAGCATGCGCGCATGGGGCGCAAGCCAGCCGCCGCGAGGCGGCAGGAAATACGTGCGCATGCCGCTACCTCGGGCGTGCTCTGCGGCCATGGCCGCCGGGACCAGCAGCGCGCTGCCTAGCAAGGTCAGGAATCCGCGCCGAGACGTCTTCGAAGCCATGGTGCACCGCAGCAGTGGGATGGCCCGAGTATGTCAGAAATCGCTGACGGCGCAACCTCCGGGTGGATGACGGCGCAACTGGCGGGGGTCCGACAGCACGCTGCCGAGCCTCCGACGCCGCACCGGCCGCCCGTCCGACACGCGATCGGGACCGCCTGGGCTATCGTGCTGCAATGCCCGCGACCGTCAATCCGTCCACCGTCATCACGGCCGCCACCGCCGCCCGCATCCAGTACGACGCGCTGCGACGGGGCGAATTACCGATCTGGACGGTTTATGAGCGGCCTTCGGACCACCCCGCCCTCTACGTCGCCCGGCCGTTCATCGCCGGCCAGGGAGCTTTACCGTTGCATTTAGAGGGTCGTTCGCTCAACCACGTGCGTGAGCAGCTGCCGGAGGGGCTGTATAGACAGCCCAGGCAGCCGGGGGATGATCCGGTGATCGTCGAGGTGTGGTTCTAGGCTATGGGCGTCGCGCTGCTCCTCATCGCCGTCCTGATCCTGCTGATCCCGTTTGAGGGGCGCGGCTGCTTGCTGCTCGGTATAGGCATCGTGCTGCTGATGGCGCTGCTGTGACGGGCGAAGAAGCCGCCGGGTAGGGGATGGGACCCGGAAGGGACCCGTGACTAGGGTACCCGTTCGCGGTAACCCTACCACCGCCTGCATAGGGACCCGACCACCCCTAGCGGCAACCCTACCACCCCTTGGCCCTAACCCTACCACCCCCTTTGTAGGGACCCGCGCATTGACACCACCCCTGAAAAACGGGACCCATTTTTATAGAAAAGTCAATAGGGGTGCCCGCCTGGTGGATGGGACCCGAGCATATGACAGGTGCGCGCACAGTACCGGTACCGCGAGGACCCGAACGGCCAGGAAGGGGGGTACCCCGGGGCGAGCCTGCTAATCGTTAGTCAGCTAATCATTAGCCCGTCGGTCGCATTTAACATACTGGGGATTACGCGTAGGATGCGGCGCAGCATCGTTTAAAATCAATGCCTTGCGAGCGTTATTGCGCAGCTGAAGGGCGCGCAAAACGCCGACTGTTCTAAATGCGACATTCAATGCCGTCGAAATATCGTCTGTAAGCTCTTGATGGTACTAATGCTACCCGTCCTGCTACCCGTTAACCCATTGATGTTACTAATGGGACCTGTGTGACCCTGTTCGCCAAATATTAAGAGAGAGTGATATATCTCGGTATCTGACGCTGCTAAAAACATACAACACTCCTATACCTTTACAATTTATTGAATAAACGAGTCCCATTAGTCCCATCAACAACTTAACGGGTAGCAATACGGGTATCAGGACGGGTAGCAAATCCCGAAAACGGGTAGCATTTTCGGTCACGGTTGTGGCTTTTTCGCAACAATCGCTCGAATTGCTAACCAAATCGACGGCCTTAAACGGCCTTTTTGGGCAGTCCAACGGGACACCGTACGGGTACTCACGCCCAAATTTCGGGCAAGCTCGGCCTGGCTTATGCCGGCGTCGGCTAGGAGCGCGCGCAGCTGCGCGGCGTCGGTCATTGTCAACGTATCCTCGTCCATGTAGACATTCTGTCCATATCCAGCCGCGTCCGGAAAACATTAAATTTTCGTAATCTACTTGATTGATGCACTGCACATAGACAAATTGTCTATGCCTGAATACACAAACCTAGGAGCCGATCACATGAAACTGACTGAACCGCAGCGCTGGATGATCATCCAAGCGCTACACATCGCGGCCGAATGCTATGCGGATGACTCGCGCGAGAATACTGACGCGGGCGATCCGCGCACGGCCGCGCAATTCTTGCGACAGCGCGATGAGGCGCTTGCACTGGCGGACGCGATTGAAGAGGCGGATGAGGTGACGCCATGACTCTCGCACTCGACCTATTCGCCATGGGAGCCGCACTCATCGCGGCCGTCATTTCTCTTTCCTCAGAATATTAGTATCGTTAATCAACTGTCATTCGAAGGAGCAACCGACATGTCTAAATTCGACCTATACCAAACCGTCACCGACCGCGTCATAGCGTTAATGTCAGAGCATGGCGCGAACTGGGTTAACCCGTTCAACAAGCGCGCGGGCGCCTACGTGCCGCAAAATCCGATCACTGGCAAAGCCTACCAAGGGCTCAACACATTCTTGCTTGCGACAACGTCATTCCCGCTGTCCTACTGGGCAGGCTTTGGCCAGTGGCATTCCAAGGGCTGCCACGTCAAGCGCGGATCGAAGTCAACCATGATCGTGTACTGGAAGATTCTGGAACGCGCGACCGTGATTGATGGCCAGTCGGTGATCGCCAAGCGTCCGCTACTGCGCTACCTTAACGTATTCAACGTGGATCAAGTCGAAGGCGCTTATGCGGACGCACTGCGCGCGCGAGTCTCGCAGCCCGCAGCGGCGCCCGTAGTCGTTGATACGGTCGCTGTCGCGGACGCGTTCGTGGCAGCCACGGGCGCGCGCATCGAGCATAGCGCCGAGCCGTCCGCGTACTATCGGCCGTCCGCGGACATGATCCACATGCCCGAGCGTGCGCAGTTTGTCGCGACCGCGACCAGCACGGCCACGGAAGCGTATTACGGCACGTTGCTTCATGAATTGACGCATTGGGCGGGACATGAATCGCGATGCAATCGCGCGCTCTTGAATCGCTTTGGCAGCGAGGCGTATGCATTCGAAGAGTTGGTAGCGGAGCTTGGCGCCGCGATGCTATGCGCGCAGTTAGGAATCAGTGTCGAGCCGCGCGCGGACCATGCGCAGTATTTGAACAACTGGCTGAAGGTGCTGCGCTCCGATAACGGCGCAATCATCAAGGCCGCGACCTTGGCTAAGCAATCATCGGCGTGGCTGTCGGCAAAATCGGGCATCGCCGAGCCCGTAGACGCCGACAGTGAGGAGCACAGCGCGAAGGCCGCCTAGTGAGCGTGTAGCGATGTTGCGCACCAGGGACGGCGCGCAATTCGGTACACACTCACTCACACATAGGAGCACAGACGATGAAAGCATATCGAGCCTACAGCAAACATGGCGCCAACGTCGCGGACAGCGCACGCGCGGCCGCCCTGGCGCATTTCGACCGTTTCCCGAGCGCGCGTAAATGCGCCGTCACATCGGGCACTGTGGACGGTGACATTTTCACCGTCGTTTACGGTCGCGCAAGTCTCGGTCACTGGCCAGAATCATGGAAGGACGTGACGCGCAAGACGGCGCACACGCTGCCGGATGCGGCCGACGATGCGAGATTGGCCGAGGCGCATGCGAAGCGTAATGCATTGGAGCGCACGCTGCGCGACACGCCGGCGTCTGACGATGCATCGCCAATCATCGGCATGCTTGGCGACCTTAACGTGGCCATCGCCGACATGGAACGGAGCCGAGGAAGTCGCAAGTAGGCGTGGCATAGCCTTGCCTGGAATTATTAACGCTGCTTATAGGAGTGATCACTATGTTGAAATCTGAAGCCGCTCGCATCGTCGGCGGCCTATCCCGCACCTCAAAACTACCCGGACCGTCATTCGGCCTATCCGCATATGACTGCAAAACTGGCGGAAAGCTTGCGCGCGTGCCTGGCAGCGTGTGCGCGTCGTGCTATGCGCGCAAAGGTCAATACTCGTTCCGCAATGTGCGCGAGGCGCATGCTAGGCGTCTGGCGCTACTGGCCACGGCATTGGCCGACGATGCTGCGCGCGTTAGGTGGATTGACGCCATGGCGACCTTGCTCAATGGTGTCACACATTTCCGCTGGCACGATTCCGGGGACCTACAATCGGCCGCGCATTTTTGCCTCATTGCTGACGTGTGTCGCGCGACGCCAAACACGCGGCATTGGCTGCCCACGAAAGAGCCGCGTTTCGTTGATTTGGAAGCGATCCCGGAGAATCTCGTTGTGCGCGTATCGGCGCCTATGGTCGATTCTGACGGGCCGACGGGATACCCTCACGTATCGGCCGTGCATACGTCATTCGCGGTTCCTGGCGCGTTTACGTGCCGAGCGCCAAGCCACGGTGGCGAGTGTCGCGACTGTCGCGCATGCTGGGATCCGCGCGTACGGTGCGTGAGTTATGCTAAGCACTGACGCGCGCGCCATGAGTGCATAGCCCTGTAGCGGCTCGCGATCCGGGCCGCTACGGGCTGCGCATTGCAGCGATAGGAGGTATTGACGATGGAACATACTGAAGGACCCTGGATTGCTGGCGAACCGTTCGCGATCAAGCATGCGGGCTATGACGTGCTTGCCATTCCGGTCAGCGGCTCCGGGGCTGCCATTGCCAGCGTGTGGGCGGGAACTCCGCGCTCTGCGTCTGTCGGGCTGCAATCGGACGGGCCGGCTAATGCGCGGCTCATTGCCGCGGCGCCAACGATGGCAGCGGCGCTCCGCGCGATTCACGGCTACGCGTCCGGGATGACGCCAGCCGCGGACGCGGTTACCGCATTGCTTGAGATTGAAGGCTACGCGCGCAACGCACTGGCGCAGCTGTAGGCGCGTCCGCTCCGCATCCAATCGCGGCGCAGCCCCCTTGCAGCTGCGCCGCATCTCTCCCGCCGCGATTGTTGCACCGCGACATACCATAATCTGGCGCGCGATCGCCCGCGATCCGTGGGGAGGATCGTGGGGAGGATCGTGGGGAGGATCGTGGGGAGGATCGTGGGGAAAACCGTGGGGAACACCGATTTGCCCCTGGGGAAGGCGCTTAAAAATCTGAACCGACTCGTGGGGACCATTGATCTGCCCGTGGGGAGGACCGTGGAGAGCGCCTCAGTCTGAATTGAGGCGGCTGATGGTCAGGACCAAACCGCCAACGAGTGCGCCTGTGAATGCCCATGGGCGCACGCTCCAAAGGGGATCAAATAGCCAGAGACTTTCAACCCAATATGAGAACAATGCGGCCCCTTCGGCGCCTTGTGACGCCGCGTGTACGAAATAACCGATCAAAACGCCGGCCACAGCGCCGATGACAATTGATAAAACCAGCGCCAGTTGATGTCGTCGTTGCCAATGGAGAGGATGCATATGCCGCGATCATAGAGTGAATCTACTGATTTGCCCATGGGGAGGGCGCGCGAAAATCTGAACCTCTCAGTGTACGGCGTGCCTTGCAAGACCGATCAAAAGTAAACCCTCGGTCATCACCACTCCCAATCCGAATCCAATCAATAGCCAGTTGCGCCGACGTGTCCACCAGCCAACGACCACCAACATAGAGCCAAACACAAAAATAAAAACCGTACCCGAGTTCATGTTGTGCCTTACGATTTGCCCGTGGGGAGGTGCCGTGAAAAGCTGAGCCCATGATATCAATCGCGGCGTTTGCGTTCCCATTGCCTTATTTGATCAACGCCGATCCGGCGGTTGACTTTGGTGAAGCCATTCTTTTTTAGGATTTTTCCGATTCGTCGTTGAGAGTGCATATCCATTTGTTGCATTTTAAATCCGAGCTGGTCGGCCATAAGGTCTGGGATACGAACCACATCACGGTGACGAAGATAGTCTGCAAGCACATCATCCCATGGATCCGAATCCCACCGCTCGGCTTGCTCCCGCTCTGCGGCAGACGACGGCACATTCCACCAAGGTTCGCCCGATTCGTATCGCACTAACGCTTCGGCGAATAGCCGGTCGCGATATCTTTCAATCCACGCGACGTCTATGTCGCCGCAACGCACCGGCCAAAAACGCCGCGCACCGGTTTCGTCCGTATTCCAATCATCGCGGTTGGTGGTCCCGGAAAACACGCCTTGCCGTGGATGGTCACGCGACACGCTATCATACGGATTTCGATATCGATCGACAGTAGTGGTAATGATCCCCTTGATTCTTTCGATGTCGGCGGTTTTGAAAGCCCCGAGTTCGGAAATTTCGCACAGCATTTTCCCCGCGAGCGATATCATGAAATCCTTGCTCATGATTGAGTCATGAACTTCTGCAAAATACTTGCCCCCTAAAATCCGCAACGCTTTAGTTTTACCGTTTCCCTGACTTCCCTCGAATACCGGCATGCAATCGACTTGGCAACCGGGTTGCATGATGCGCGCGACCATCCCGATCATAAAACAACGCCCAACCGATTCCGTATACTCATTGCGATCGGCCCCGAATCCGATGGGGACCAGATCCTTTAATCGCGAAACATTGTCCCAATGAACCGAATTGATCCAATCGCGGACCGGGTTGCGTTTACGCTGAAATGCATAAACTAAAACCCCATCTCGGACGACGTGCGTCTTGATGTCGTTCATTTCCATGTGCTGTTGCAGCCACGTCGCGAGTTCAATCGTCATCGTATCTGTCCACTCGCGCTCACCCAACATGACACGTTGACTAAATTCGTCATAATAGATGTCAAACTCGTCACCCAAATCAAATCGGGCGGCAAGCGCACGCGTCACGTTGTAGTGATTGCTATGCGGGGTTCCATTTGCTCGGAGGCTGAACGCATACCGCTGCCGGATCTCCTGCAGGCTGCCCGGCAGAGCCGGCCCGTCGATGACGACTGCGCCCGGTTTCGGCGTGGTTTGGAGCACTTCTGCCTTCGGGGGAGGCTGCGGCTTCACGTCGTCCAAATCCACCGTCACGACGTGGGAGGCGGCGTAGGAGACGACATCGTCGGTAGGCTGGGCATCGGCCAGGTCCCAGGCCTCGGGCCAGCCTGAGGGGTCTACGATCGACACGGTGGCTTTATTGCGTACCAGGATCTCTCCGATCCGGGTGGCGGCTTTGCGGCCGGGTTCGTCGTTATCCGGCCAGATCGTGACGTTGCGGCCCTGCAGGGGCGTCCAGTCGACCGTCGCGATGGCATTGGCGCCGCCGGCCCAGGTCATCGCGATCAAGTTGGGGAAAAGCCGCTGCGCGGCGTCGCAGGTACGCTCGCCCTCGACCAGGAGTACCGGGGCCTCGGACGGCGGCAGGTTGTGCAGGTTGTAAAGCGGCCGTGGCTTGGTGTATGACTCGCGCGCCCAGGCCCCC
>Ga0116231_10013102_pt1 | contig 11802 bp, 10 predicted proteins | sample S1TSphgellanicum_2_FD_89695 | JGI IMG/M metagenome (GOLD analysis project Ga0116231, IMG submission 89695) | Host-associated microbial communities from peat moss isolated from Minnesota, USA - S1T2_Fd - Sphagnum magellanicum MG | ecosystem: Host-associated > Plants > Peat moss > Unclassified...
CCGGTCGTGCAACATCGTCGACGCCCGGGATGCGGGAAGCTTGCGCTGGCGGATGGCGCAAGGGCTGATCCGCCCTACGAAGACTAAACAGTCATTCGTTCCGCGCCAAGCCAGTTCACTCTTTTTTTGTGACCTTCGCTCACACTCCCCCGATGGACGATCTGCTTGCCGAGTTCGTGACTGAAGCTGGGGAGAGTCTCGCGGAGCTGGATGCTGCGTTGCTGAAACTCGAACAGGCGCCGGGTGATGCCGAAACACTCGGGCGCGTGTTTCGGCTCGTGCATACTATAAAAGGTACTTGCGGCTTCCTGGGTCTTACGCGGCTGGAACATTTGGCGCATGCGGCGGAAAATGTGCTTGGGCGCTTGCGGGAAGGGTCGCTGGTCGCAAATGCAGATATCATCAGCGTTATCCTTGGCGCACTCGATCGGCTGAAGCTGATCCTCGATGGGATACGTCTCACAGGCGCCGAACCTCATGGAGATGATGCAAGCCTTATTACCGCGTTGGACGATGTCTCCGCGGGAAAGCGAAGCGAAGCTGCCCCGGCGGAGCCAGTCTCGAAACCTGAGAGCGCTGCCGAAGACGTTGCCCATGAGCCAGAGGCACCAGAGGCACATGTCGCCGGGCCGCAAACTCTGCGGGTGAATGTCGAGATTCTCGAAGAACTAATGACACTCGTCGGGGAATTGGTGCTGACGCGCAATCAGCTTATGCAAATCGACCGGATGCACCAAAATAGCGCCTATGTGGTGCCGCTGCAGAGACTGTCACACATCACAACCGACCTCCAGGAAGGGGTGATGAAAACCCGCATGCAGCCGATCGGCAATGCATGGAATAAATTGCCGCGCCTTGTGCGGGATTTGTCTCATGAGCTGAGCAAGTCGATTGAGCTGGATATGCTCGGCGCCGGGACTGAGCTTGATCGGCAGGTGTTGGAACTTATCCGCGATCCGCTGACCCATATGGTGCGCAATAGCGCTGACCATGGGCTGGAAACGCCGGCGGAGCGTCGTGCGGCGGGGAAGGCGGAGACCGGGCGCATCTCCCTCAACGCTTATCACGAGGGTGGCCATATTATTATAGAAGTGGGGGATGACGGGCGGGGGCTGCCTGTTGATAAAATACGCGAACGCGTGCTGGCGCGGGGGTTGGCGAGCGAGGCAGACGTCGCTGCCATGTCTGACACCAGTTTACAGCGGTTTATTTTTCATCCTGGTTTTTCTACCGCGAGTGCCGTTACGTCGATTTCGGGGCGGGGCGTCGGGATGGACGTGGTGAAAACAAATGTCGAGAAAATTGGCGGCACGATCGATGTGCGAAGCACGCCGGGCGCCGGCGCGGTGTTTCATATCAAAATTCCGCTGACGCTGGCCATTGTCTCAGCTTTGATCATTGCGGCGGGGGGTGAGCGCTTTGCCATTCCGCAGATTAGTGTCGTGGAATTGGTGCGCACCCGGGCGGATGGGGAGGCATCTGTTGCCGGCAGTGAGCCGCTGATCGATCGGATCGATGAGACATTGGTGCTGCGGTTGCGGGATCGGCTGCTGCCGCTGGTTAATCTGGCGGCGTTGCTGCATTTGCCGCCGGTTCATCGGGAAGCCGGGGATTGCCTGCATATCGTGGTGGCGCAAGTGGGCGCCAATACGCTCGGGCTTGTCGTTGATCAGGTTTTTGACACTGAAGAAATTGTTGTGAAGCCTGTCTCGCCGATCCTGCGTCATTTAACCTTGTTTAGCGGCAATACGATTCTTGGGGACGGGTCGGTGATTATGATCCTTGACCCTAATGGGATCGCGCGGCTGTTGGGGGTCGGCGCTTCTGGTGTTGCTGAGAAGCGTAGCGTGACACAGGTTGTTGGCTCACAAACTTCGACTGACCGGACCTCTATGCTGCTGTTTCGGGCGGGGATGCATCGGTGCTTGGCGGTGCCGCTTGGGCTGGTTTCGCGGTTGGAGGATATGAAGCCGGCGCAAATTGAGACTGCTGGGGATATGTTGCTGACCCAGTATCGCGGCAAACTCATGCCGCTGATTTGCCTTGCTGACGGGTTGAGCGGCGCGCATGGGCGGGGCGGGGCGGCCACATACACGCAGTCTGCGGAGCTGTCGGCGAGCCATCCGGTTTTGGTGTTCCTTGATCATGGGCGCAGTGTCGGTTTGATTGTGGACGAAATCATTGACGTTGTTGAGGAGCAACTGCGCATTGAACTGATCGCCGATCGGCCGGGCGTGTTGGGTATTGCGGTTATTGCGGGTCGGGCGACGGACGTGATTGATACCGGGTATTGGCTGACCCGGGCGCATCAGGACTGGTTCATTAAAAGCGCCCCGTCCGCGGGGCGGCAACCGCAGATCTTGGTGGTTGAGGATGACGATTTTTTCCGTCAGATGGTTGTGCCTATTTTGTCGGCCGCCGGTTATAGCGTTACGGCTGCGTCAGACGGAGAGCAGGCACTGCGTTTGCGTGACGCGGGCGAGCGTTTTGATGCGATTATTTCTGATATTGATATGCCGGGGATGGGCGGTGTCGCGTTTGCGCGGCAGATCCGGGCCGGGGGGCTTTGGAGTCAGGTGCCTCTGATCGCGCTTAGCGGGCTAGATGAACACAGCGCCGGGCGAATAGCGAAAGACGCTGGGTTTACCGAGCATGTCATGAAGCATGATCGGGGGGCGCTGTTGAAGGGGCTTGAACGTCACCTCGCCGTTAACGCCGTCGCCGCATAATGCCGCATAGAGCCACCGTTTTCGTGACCTTGACCCTGGCTGACCAGTTATGCGGTGTGCCGGTTACGGCGGTGCGCGATGTGCTCGGGGTGCACCCTCTCACGCGTATTCCGCTTGCGCCGCCGGAAATTGCCGGCAGTTTGAATTTGCGGGGGCGGATCGTGACGGCCATTGATCTGCGGCGCCGGCTGCGATTGCCGCCGGCTGCAGGAGGCGTGGAACGCATGTCGGTCGTCGCAGAATTAGGCGGCGATTTATATGCTTTGTTGGTGGATCACGTGGGAGAAGTGGTGAGCCCACCGAGTACTGCTTTCGAACGCAATCCAGCCACACTTAGTGAGACCTGGGCGAGTTTTAGCCTTGGTATCTATCGGCTTGAAGGACATCTCATGGTCGTGCTCGACGTCGCGCGTCTTTTGTCTTTGACACCCGCATGACACAGCGCATTGCAGGTGTCTTAGGGGGTCAAACCACCTGGGTTGGAGGCAGACATGATTGCTGACCCGGTACGGGTTATGCTGTGCGATGATTCAGCGGTGACGCGCAGTGCGCTTTCGCGCATTGTGGAGTCAGACCCGCTGCTGCGCATCGTCGCGCGGTCGGGGGACGGGCAACAGGCGTTGACCGAGGTCAGCCGACGGGTTGGCAATCAGCCGATCGATGTGTTGTTGCTTGATATCGAAATGCCCGTGATGGATGGGCTGACCGCCATTCCGCTGTTGTTACGGGCTGACCCGCGTTTGCGCATTTTGGTTGTGTCTAGTCACACGACGACGGGTGCCGATACTGCGTTGCGCGCTTTGCATTTGGGCGCTGCGGATTATGTGACGAAGCCCAGTGCGCGGGAAGACGCGAACTCCGAGCTCTTTGAGCAAGAGTTTCTGGCGAAAGTGCGCGGTCAGGCAAAGTTGGCGCGGAACGCGTTGGGGATGAGCGCACCCGGTGCGAAACCTGGGGATCGGCGCATGACGCTTCGCCCTATGGCGTCTGAGCCGCCGGAATTGCTTGCCATTGGCAGTTCAACTGGCGGGCCGCAGGCTTTGTTTATGTTGATGAAAGATTTGGGTCGTCGGCTTCGGGTTCCGGCGGTGCTGACCCAGCATATGCCGCCCAATTTCACCACCTTGCTCAGCGAACATCTGGGGCGGGTTTCGGGGATTCCTTGTCGGGAAGCGACGGATGGCGAACCGCTTGCAGCCGGCACGCTGCTGATGGCGCCGGGGGATCGGCACATGGTGATCGAATCCTCCGGTTCGGGTTTTCGCGCGAGGCTCAGTGATGGCCCGCAAGTCAATTTCTGTCGCCCCGCCGTGGACCCCATGTTCCGTAGCGCCGCGGTCGCTACGGGAGGGCGGATGTTGGCTGTTGTTCTCACGGGCATGGGGCAGGATGGTCTGGCTGGAACGACCGCGGTTATTGAAGCAGGCGGTACGGCCCTCGCGCAGGACGAAACGACGAGTGTCGTTTGGGGTATGCCGGGCGCGATCGCGCAAGCCGGGTTGTGCCATGCGGTTTTGCCGTTGCCCAGTATGGCTGCGAAAATTTTGGAATTGACGCGGCAATCGTGAGCGCGCGGTTCGTTATTATTGGGCGTTGCCTAAGCTGGACTCTCCGCATTTTGGGTTGTTGACGAAGACGGCGTTATGGGCTGTTCGCGATGGTTTAAGGAATTAACGCCGTTTCGCCCCTTGACCGGGACCTCGATAAATCCCAACAGCGGCATTTTGTAGCAAGCGGGGCCTGGACCAAAATACGGACACTAAGGGGCGAGAAGCGCACCTTTGGGCCAAGCTTGGTTGAGGCCAGGTGCTAAACCGAGACCGTGTACAAGCTGACGTTGGATTATCGCGTCGTAGTCGCCGGTTGAGGCGGCCACTGAATTGCGCCAGTCAGGCCGCAGGCCGAAAATGGGATCGTCAGCGCCGGATATCAGATCGCTCATGAATCGGAAGACGATCTTCGACCAAATCGTATCGCCATTTTCCGTGGCAACGAGGATGGGGTTCAGCGCTAAAGGCGTGGGCAGCAATCGGCTGACGAGATGTTTGGCGCCCGGCGTGGCCCGCATGGTGGCGAGATATGTGCTGTCTCCAACCGCGGCCTCACACCGTTGCGCGTTATAAGCATCTAACATTTCTACATCTTCTTGAAATGCGAGGCGCGCCAAATGCAGCGCGTGGTCGGTGGCGTATGCCTCTAATGCCCGCTGCGCCGGGCTTGCGATCATGAAGCACACCGTGCGCCCGGCGAGGTCTGACGGTTGTTGCACGGGGGACTCCTGCGGCACCATCAGGGCCACAGGATCAATAAACACGACTGGCCCGGGTTCAATATCATTGCCAGGCTTTTGCGCGCGTACCGCCTCACGCGTTAGGAAGAGAATGGCTTCGTGGCGGAGGTGGGCTTTTTCCAGCGCATCATCTGAATCATAAAGGTGAAACTCGACCCGCGCCCTTTCACCGATCAGTGCGACCGCGGCCGCGCGGCAGAGGTCGACGGCGACCCCGGTGATCTGTCCGGCGGAATCGGTGTCAGCAAAGCCGGCTCTGGGTTCGGCCCCGCAGGACAGGGTTGTCCCTAAGACAATCGGGAGCTGAATATCTTCTGCTCGGGAAGCGCATGTCGGGATGAGCAACAGCGCGGCATATAACAACGGCCGCAACATGCGGCTATGGTGCGGCGATCTGGTTATAGTCCGGCAAGGTCGCGGGCAAGGTGTTGAAACCGGCGGGCACGGGGATGCGTCGGTTTTGGCGCACGTCCTCTGGTGTCATGCCAATGGCGCTGCACCCTTTTCCGGCGTAATGGGGGAGTTTTCCGATGATGGCGTCGTCAATCATTGCATAGGACGCCGGCAAAGGCGGGACTCGGCCGGTCAATCGCCCAGGGTCAAAAGCAGAGAGCAAGTCATCGGTTTCTGGCGCGTTGAGGTCGCGCGGGCCGAGATGATGCTGAACAAAGCCGTCTGGGCCATTGAATTTTGGGTCTTCTCCGGCGAGCAGCGCTTGCTTTTCATCTGGCAGGCTGGCCAGAGGCGGCAAGTCAAAGATCGCTTCGATGGTTTCGATGACGGCGTTGTGGTCGCCCTCTGCGTGGCTGACGACATGCGCACGGGAAAAGGGGGAGATCACGATCATCGGCACACGTATGCCGCGGGCCAAGGGCAGGCCATCGGGGCCATAAGAGAGAATACGGGGGCGGACATGGTCGTAAAATCCGTCAGATTCATCATAAGTGATGAGAATGACGCTCTGGCTCCAAATTTCTGGGCGGCGGGCGACGGCATTGATGACCCGCGCCGCCATGGCTTCACTGATCTGCCGGTCGCTGTAACTGGGGTGATCGTCATCACCGGATTTGGCGGCGGTGATCGCGGCGATTTCGGCGTTGGTTAGGCCGGCCGGATTGGGGTAGCGCGGGTTTTGGATCGGCGGTTTGAAGCCGCCCAGATTGCCGAACCCGCCGCGAATGTAGAATACACCGCCATCAACCGGTAGGTCGCCGCGCTGCATATCATCAAAAAAGTCGCCCATGCCGCGCATATTGCGCTGCAAGGCAGGGTTATTGGCGATGTAGCCAAAATATTGCGGACCGTCATGGTGACTGACGTAGAAATCATGGGTGGCCGCTGGCGTTGGGTCCGTCGGTTCGTGGTCGTAGCCGGCTTCATACCAGCGCCAATTCACGGGTTTGCCGTGCAGGGAGTCAACAAAGGGGATATCCTGCTGAATATCCACCAAATCATCTGAAGGCTTGCGGTCTTGGGCCATGGCGCCAACAATGCCGCCCGCGGCGAAGGTCAGAGGCAGGGTTGCGAAGGTGAGATTGGAGGAGATGTTGCCCGGGGCGTAACTTTCCTTCCCCTTGGCGCCGACGGGTTCACGATTATCGGCGGTTGTGTCGAATTGCGAACCGTAAAACGGTTGCGGGTCGTTTACCACTGGCACGCCCTGCGTATGAGCGCGGCCGCCGTCTTCGTCGATTCCCTGTGGACCGTGCTTCACCCATTGCGTCTCTCCGGCCTGTCCGGCGAGCATGGCAATGGCATTGGGAGATGAAGGTGTGTCTTCAGTCGCGAAAATGTTGTCGAACAGCGCAAAGCGGTTCGCGTATTGCCAGAAGAACGGAATTGTGTCGCAGTCGACGTAACTCATGACGAGTTGCGCAAATTGCGCCGCCATAGCGTCGCCCTTGGCGCCGCCTTTGCCGGCTAGGCGGCTGTATTCATCGGCTGCAAACCCGTCCATCAAGGCTTCGCCGTGCACCACGTGCAGCTTTTTGGCGAGGCCGGTGTGACTGTGGTCGACGCTGTCAACAAATGTCGCGTTTTGGTCTGGGCCAAGGCGAATGGGTTGCAGTGCCACCAATTGGCCGGATGTGTTGGTGTAGGTTTGGGTGAAGCCAAGCGTATGGGCCGCGTCACGTGGGGTTTGACGATCGGCGAATAAGCCGTTGGCGCCAGGGAATGTACCAAACTCGTTATCGAAGGAATGATTTTCGTTAAAGATGACGAAGACGTATTTCACCCGCGACCGCAGTGCTTGGATAAGCTGGTCTCGCGGCACGCTGCTATCGGTGGGGGTCTGCAATGGCGCAATTGTCGCGTCTGCATCCGGTTGCGGTGTGACCATCTGCGCAAATGCGCAAGACGGTGCTGCGGATAGGCTGAGGGCCACGCCGCAAGCTGCGAGTCGGTTCACCCAATGTCTCAAGGCGGGCTCCTTCAATCCAAATGTGTTCTACGCCATTGTAGGGCAGATCATCGTTTGCGCTATCCGCCAACGCTGGCCTCACTCAGCGAATGCCTCGACATTGTAGCTTGAAAGCCGAGGGGCGGCGAGGTTGCGGGTTGCGTTGGCGGATGGCGCGAGGGCTTATCCGCCCTACGAAGACATTTCGGTGCTTGACCTGGCCAGTTACGACGGTTTTATAACCACTTTAGCACAAGAACGCCGCCAACGACGGCACAGGCCGCGGCGCTGGTGACCAAAGTAAGCCGACGCTCAATAAAATCCCGCACCGGTGCGCCAAAACGCCTTAAGATTGCCGCCAACAAGAAGAAACGCGCGCCGCGTGTTACCAGGCTGGCGGCCATGAACACCGGAAAATCGAACTGAACCGCACCGGAGGCTATGGTGACGATTTTGTAGGGTATCGGCGTCAAACCCTTAATAAGGATTACCCATAACCCGTACTGCGCGTACATATTTTTGAACCGATCAAACGCCGCGTCGTAGTGGTAAAAATGCAGCAACGGCTTGGCAAACTGGTCAAACAACTCGAAACCGATCAGATACCCGAGAGCGCCGCCGCAGACGCTGGCCAGGGTGCAGATACCCGCCAGCAGCCAAGCGCGCTGAGGTCGGGCAATCACCATCGGAATTAACAAGGCATCCGGCGGGACCGGGAAAAAACTGCTCTCGGCAAAGGAGATCGCCGCTAACCACCATGGCGCATAGGGTGAGCCAGACAGCGCCAAAATTTTATCATAAACTCGCCTGAGCATCTGACTGTCTCCGTTACGCGACACAAGAATGGGGAGGTTGTGTTAGGCTGGTCCGCAGTAAGCGAACGGAATTAAAATCTGTCTTCGCTCAATCGACTCCGGAGACAAAATGCCGCGCCACATCGCCCCTCGAATCTCAGCCTGGCGATTCTTCGCCTGGCTGCTTACTGGCATATTTTTGGCCGCGCCGGCCAGTGTTCAGCCCGGCTTCGCTCAGGGCGCTGAACCGCCCCATGCCTGGCTGTTCGGGACGTGGTCGGGCGGGTTGTTCCCTGTGCCAAGCGGCATGACCGCGGCGGCCTGTCTCTCGCAACCGGTGGTGATCTTTACCCGCGATGTCGTGCTTCGCGCGACCCTGACTGATCAACTCTTTACCCAGCGTTTGGTCAGCACGGCACGGGCGACGGATAAGGGCACTGAGTTTATCTTCCGGCCGGCGGATGCCAGCACCCTGGCAAATGGGCTCTACGGTGTGGCCGCCCCCCCACAAGCGGCCGGGTTTGGTTGTGAGAACCCCGATGTTCTGCATGTACGACGCATCGGGGAGAACGAGATCAACTTTCCCGGATGTCGGGATTTTCCCAACCCCCTGGTTCGTTGCCCGAGCAAGTAGCTGTTGCAGTCTGTTGCATTCTGACGCCAACGGGAGGCCAAGACGTGTTTTTCTTGGGCTATTACTCCTCATGTGAGGATTGAGGACCGTTTGATGCGAAAATATTTTCTAATCGCCGGAGCGGCGGTGGCACTCGGCGCTGCAAGTCTCGGAAGCATGGCGGTTGTGGCACAAGCACAAGTCGCCCCGTTGGATGCACCTCCCCCCGGTGCGCAGCCTGGCCCGGACGGACGGCGTATGGGTGGTCCACCGGGGTGGGGAATGCATATGCCATGGCATCGGCCACCGGGGGGCGGCCCAGAGGAGGGGCGGCCCGGCGGGTGGGCTCATCGGCCACATATGCCGATGATGGGCCTATTCTACCCGACCGAAGACAAGTCACTCAGCGGAGCCGATGTACAGAAAATAGCCGAGGCCTTTTTGTTGTGGAACGGCAACCGTGCATGGAAAGTCGCAAACGTCGCTGAAAATCAGGACAACACCGTGAGCTTTGCGTTTGCTGCCCCAGACGGAACTGTGATTGCCAGATTTTCGGTCGACCGTAAGACCGGGCACTTTCGCCGCCTGGGCTGATATGCGAAGGGGGGGCGTGTCTGAAGCCCCCGCTTTTCCACAACCGCCCGCTGCGATGCGCATGGCCATCCATGCGCTGGTCGCCCGGGATCCGGACTTTGCGGCCATTGAGATGCGGGCGGGGCCGCTCGCCTGGCGAACCCGGCCAGCCGGAATGCCGGGGCTGTTACAAGCCATCGTTGGCCAACAAATCAGCAACCAGGCGGCCGCTGCCATCTGGCAGCGCTTACGTTCAATCGACGGCGCGCTTGATCCGCTTGGATTGAGCCGCTTGTCGGAGGACGTGCTTCGCGCTGCCGGTCTTTCGCGCCCGAAAATCGCTCATGCCCGGGCACTGGCAGCGGCATTTGTCGATGGCCGGTTAAATGAAGCGGCATTGCGCATGATGGATGATGAAGCGGCAGTGGCGGCAATTGATGCCATACCCGGCATGGGGCGTTGGACGGCCGAGGTTTATCTGCTGTTTGCCGAGAGCCGGGCCGACGTGTTTCCGGCTGGCGACCTGGCGCTGGCGGCGTCTGTCGCCGATTTGAAACGTTTGCCCGCCCGCCCCAGCCCGAAAGTTTTACGCACACTCTCTGCGGCTTGGCAGCCGTGGCGCGGTCTGGCCGCTCGCTTGCTTTGGCACCATTGGCGCCACGTGACGGGGCGCCCAGCCATGGACGATATTGGCCCGACGTAAACCTGACCGATCACGGCGCTCACAGCCTGACGTTCTGGGTCGCTTCTTCAAGCTCTTGGAAAGAGGGCATGTGCTCGCTCGGGGCCATTTTTCGGCCGGTTTCCACACTCACTTGCGGGGCGTTGCCGTGCAAATGGGTGACCAAGACCGCGCGTATGACCTCGAAATATTTGGCTTCCTCCTCGACCACGCCCTTGAGGCGGGTGGCGCAGGGGCCAGCAACACCATAGGCGAGGAGCACGCCCAGGAAGGTGCCGACCAGAGCCCCACCGATCATGGCGCCCAACACCGCCGGGGGCTCTGCAATATGAGACATCGTTTTAATAACGCCCAGAACCGCCGCCACGATACCAAGAGCCGGCAAAGCATCGGCCAATGATTGCAAGGCGTGCGAGCCGTGCAATTCCTCATTTAGGTTTTTCTTCAGTTCGCGACCCATGACGTCTTCGATCTGATTTGGGTCGTCCGCGTTCATTCCGACCATGCGGAGGTAATCGCAGACCATGACGCAGGCATGGTGGTTTCCCAGAATTTTTGGGAATTGCTGAAAAGCGGAGCTCTCCTCGGGCTTTTCAATGTGAGGCTCCAGAGCCATTGCGCCCTTGCTACTGGCCAGCCGCGTGAACAAAAACAGTAAGCTGAGCAATTCGATGTAATCTGTTTTTTTATAGGCCCCTCCTTTCATTATTTTTTTAAAACTTCCGATAATGTGTTTGAGATCATAGACAGAATTAGACATCACCAGCGTGCCCAGCGCGGCGCCACCGATGGTTAACATTTCGAACGGCAGGGCTTCGAGCAGCACTTCCATGCTGCCGCCTGACATCAAGTAGCTGCCAAAAACGCACGCGAGTAGGAAACCCAGTCCCCCGAGCAACAACATATGACGGCTTCCTTCTCAGCGTGTCGTTGATGTGGCGGGGGGTGTGGCGGGGGCAGTGCTCGGAACAACCCCGGGGGCAGTGACCCGCGCTGGCGGAGGCACGAGAGGTGCTGACGCCGTCGGTGCCGTCGCGTTGGGTGGTGCGGCTGGTTGTCCCGCTGGTTGTCCCGTTGGGGGCTTGTTGCCGCCGCGCGTGAGCGCCGCACCGGCGGCGGCTGCGCCTTCTGGTGTGAGCGGTTGGCTGGCGTGAGAGCCGCCGCCCGGCACGCTTCGCAGTAAAACAATCGCGATGCGGCGATTTGCCGGCGAGAGAGGGTCGGACGGCAGCAACAGATCACGGTCGGCGTTGCCCGCGACACTGCGGAACCGCTTATCAGGCAGGCCGGATTGTGCGAGGAGCAGCCGTGTCGACATGGCGCGTTCCGTCGACAACTCCCAGTTTGTGCGTCCAATGCCTGGGAATGGCGCGGCATCTGTGTGGCCGGTGATAACGATATCCTCTGGTAGCTTTTCCAGCGCCGGTGCAACTTTTTGCAGCAGAGTCCGGGCGCGGTCGTTGAATCGAGATGAGCCGAGCTGGAACATCGAGCGTTTTTCCTCGTCCAGAAGCTGAATGCGAAGACCCTCCGGGGTCTCATCGATGGTCATTTGTTTGGCGACGTCCGCCAGATTGGGGTCTTGCGCGACGGCCTGTCGGATTTGCTGCGCGGCATTTTGAAAGGCTGCGTGTTCCTGTTGCGCGGTCATCGCGGACCCAGGCCCGGCACCCGGGCCTTTTTGTTGATCGGCGGCGTTAGCGCCCGCTGCCGGGGCAGG
>Ga0116231_10013103_pt1 | contig 11801 bp, 8 predicted proteins | sample S1TSphgellanicum_2_FD_89695 | JGI IMG/M metagenome (GOLD analysis project Ga0116231, IMG submission 89695) | Host-associated microbial communities from peat moss isolated from Minnesota, USA - S1T2_Fd - Sphagnum magellanicum MG | ecosystem: Host-associated > Plants > Peat moss > Unclassified...
TAGTGTGGGAGAAGGGGTGCGACTCTTCTTTTTTCATTATTTCTTTTATATTGGGGTATTACAAATATTTAATTTATTTTTTTAAAAAAAAAAAAAAAAAAAAAGAAAGAAAAAAAAAAAAAAAAAAAAAAAAAAAAAAAAAGGACTTGTGATGCACCCCCAACTAATTAATATGAAACAGAATAAATAATTATTCCCAGTGCGATCAGCTTTCTTCATTCTTCTTCGTTTGTAAAGCTTTTTTCCTAAAATAAAATAAAATAAAATGGGACTTTGTTATTGCTACCTGTGTATGAGAGTCTCTCCCTTGAATGCACAAATTATAGAAACACCATTTGGTGACGTAATTATTCCAAGTGGATTTTCATTCAGAAACAATAATGTCAAGCACCTAGCCTAGCAAGAACAGGATTAAATTTTAGTTTTTCAAATTCAATTTTGTGAGGTACCCGGACTGGCCATCGTCCACAATAGGACTTAGCCAAATTTCTTTGGAAGATTGCTATATTTTTGGCGACATGCTAAAACATATGGTCTAATTCTGAACGAATTGAGTTTTACTACCTTGAAATATGGCAACTTTGGGCAATATGAAAGGCAAAAAATCCTATGTATGAGTGGCAATGTGGCACCAAAAATAAAATAAATTGATGTACAAGAATCTCAATGATTTTCTTACAGAAGAGATAGGTATATGCATTCCAAACTTGGTGCCAACACTACAAATAATAATTGCTTGAATATTTTTTAAAAAGCCACTTGGGTGTTTTGTCAAGTGACAAGACTCACCTACTTTAAGAAAATTTTACAATTTTTTTTTTCAAAAATCATCGCACCTCTGTTTGTTTGTTTGTCTGTCTGTCTGTCTCTCTATCCATCTCCCTCCCCAACCGGACTCATTATATGAACAATTATGGACTAGTTCAATTTCTTGCCACTTGTTGCAACTTACGACATGAGACATGGCAAGTGGGGGGTGGGGGGAAGATATTATGTCAGCTACGGGTCCTAAACCCATTGCTGATTTAACATCTTTCAACTTTGAAACCTTGTTGTGTGTGTGTGTGAGACAAAGCTTGAGAAGATGTAAAGTCAGCAAAGTTGATTTTTTTGGGGGACTATGATTCCTCAGCATGGGAGGAATGGGGGAAAACCAAAAACGCCCAAAAAAAAGAAAAAAAGGGAGCCCCACTTGCAATTATTTAGAATTTTCAATGGCAAAAGTTGCTGATGAAAAGAAAGAGGAAATTCTTTTTCTTCCCATATATGAAGAGGAAATCTGAAAGAGTACTTTAAACCATCAATTTTTATGTCATGTTGTGCCCTCAGCCACAAGCATTTATCAGAATCAGGCCCACTTGAGCTCCTACTCGGGCAAGCTCTTACACGGGTGATGCCCAAGACCGAGGCCGTTACGGTAATTCTAACTAACTTAGGTGAATATAGTTTAGGTCCGTGGTAAACAGTGTGAGAGGCCCGAATAGTGGGGTGCAGGTGGAGATGCTCCGACTTAATACTGCAATACCATTGGCTGGCACCACAAATATATAACATCTAGTATCAAGGTTATAAGGACGCGATTCAAAAGGTACACCTGACTGCTGAACCGAGTGTTGCCTTTTCTCCGTTTTATTTGTCAGGCAGGAGGAAAATTGTGACATTAGGACCAACAAATTTGAGCCACGGTGAACGAACGAGCACCGACCAGCACACCATCAAGGATGAATGAATAAGTGGTCAGGAAACAGTTCTCTGTTGGGTTCCAGTTCCCTAGCTAACCATAGTTTGTTAGCTCAGTTGCAATATTTTTCTACCTACCTACTAAAAACCCACAAGCAGGTACCTTTTTATAAACCATCTACTGACTTAATAGTTACCTATTTTCTTACCTATCTGCCTATATATGAGACCTATTTCTTACAGAATAGGTTACCAAGGTGGAACCAGATATTAACTCAGTTGAGGTTCATCCACAACTCGATGGATGGTGTGCTGGTGGGTGCTGGTTCACTGTGGCCAACAAATTTGAGCCACCATTCCTCTATACCTACTACTTAAAGGCTTCTAATAATAATAATAATAAGAAGAAGAAGAAATTTTAACATTTTGACACAAAAGGACAAGATCCATTGCAGAACTACATAATTCTTTGAATTGCAGAACTATATAATCCTTTGGAGGGATGCAGATGTGTTGGGGTTGGCTGGTGTGCTGTAGGTTTTGGGTGACTTGGTTTGTAGCCAGTATTCAACCTCAAAAAGAGTAGCAGCCTGTATTTACTATTAATGATTTACCCAACTTGATTTTTTTTTCTTTGAAGTATTCCATCTTTTTTAAGTGGAAAAAGATATTTCACTTCATAATGGGTTTCTTGTTTCTTCTCACCTTTTTCCTCTTCTCAGGAAAATAATAATAATAATATTAAAATCTTAAACCACCACTATAGATACCCCTAGAATCCAATGATTATTTTTTTGGGGGTGAATTTTCTTCCTTTTGCAACAAATAAAAATCCAGGGCAACTCATTCAAAGGATCTGGGTGAAAAATTTAGCCAAAGTTGCCAGATTTTGAGGATTTTCTTATAATTACATTATTTGGGCAATAAGTTCGAGTCCTCTCTAACCTAAAGCCAAATTTGGCTAATTCCTCTTGTGAATGATTGTCATCAGAGCTTGCCTTTCATATGATAGCATTCAACTTTCGACATAAAAAATGTTTTTTGCATGAAAACTATACAAATTAACTTTTGTCATCCATGAATGAATTGAGCAGCTTTGATTTGTAAGGGAAAACAACGAGAATTGAATTCAGACACCATTTTAACAAAAACATTCAATGATACAAAGCCTGAAAATAAATCCTATCCTACTACAAACAAGTTTAGATCCATCACCATTGTATTGTCCAATGTTAACCCATCATCTTGAGAAGAAAAGATTTTAATTAGTTCTATAAGTGAAAAAAGATTGACAAGTTGTATTGTTGTAATGGACCACAACATGTTCAAATTATAATTATTTACATTTAGTTTTAACAATGCAAATGCATATGTATGATTTCAAATTACAAGGAATTATTTTATAATTATACTAAAAAAACAAGACTTGCTTTTGGTCTAAAGACACAATTCGACAACCTTTCTTGTTATGTCAAATGTCTAAGATTTGTCTTCCATATTTTCAACTTCAATTGCACAATGATATGTGCATAATACCATCAAATGTGTTCAATTTCAATGCGATTAAAGATTTTTTTTTTATGGCATTTTGCCACATGTTCATAAAAAATGACCAATTGGTATAACATTACTTGTTATACCCACACAAACACCATGACTCAAATAGGCTTTTGATTTTAAACATTTCAAAAATATTTTCAAAAATTGAATCTTTGAATTTTTCAGAAATCAGAAGAATGAGCGAAAATATTTTTAAAAATCAAATCTTCAAATTTAAGTAATTATTAAAACAAACATATGTTGAAATTGCCCTTCTACTACAATAGCCATGAAGAGACCTCAAAAGCCTCTGCCCTCTTCCCCCAAAAATATGCCTCCCCAAATACAAAAAATTGAGAGTTTTTCCTCCCTGAATTTTTCCTGAGTTTGCATATGAGACTAGTAGATTCTTGGGTCAATACCAATGTTGGGCAGATATCTAGAAAATGTTAATATCATATTGGATATCACATTTCATATTGATCAAATACCAGGAATTATGACATATGAGGTGATATCATGATCATTGGATCTCAAAGTTATGAAATTTAGAGATGCAATATTTGAATTTCTATCTGGACATCAAAAATTGTGAAATTTGAGCATGATATCAATTCCTTGCCTGGATCTGAACATCAGATTAAGTTGTTAGGTTTGAGTAAAATTAATAATAATAATTCAGTTAAAAATTAGGTTTGAAAAAAATTCTAGTTTGAAGGTTTGAGGTGGTTGGCACTCAAAATGCAACCTCCTCAAACCTTATGGACTGTCCTGCTATTCTATAAAGAGGCCCAAGCTCACACTTGGACACCATCTTTTTTCCTTTTCGTCTTCTTGTGTTGTGTGTTTTCTTGTGTTTTTTGGCCTTGCCTACCAAGGCAAGGACATTGTGTTTAGATTCATTATAGAATATAGTAGCATAATGAATTTCGGCCCCTAGGTAGTAGGTCTATTTTTATATGTGGATTTTTGAAAGATGATATTTTGGCTTGTGTTGAAACTTCAGATTAGTTATACAGTATAATATCTTGAAGGATTTTGGTTTCTTTTAGAGGATTTTTTTGAAGATTATATTCTTCTTTTGCATAAAGATACTTTTTATAATGTAAATGGCAAGGCCACGGTGTGATACATCCCTTGTTTTTCTTTGTCATTTGTTCACCTTGGCATGTTCTCAATGCTATTGCTTTCCTTCATTGTTATTACTATTTCCCTTCAGATTGCTACTATTGCTTCCCTTCATGTTCATCTTATTGCATCCCTTTACATTGCTACTATTGTTTCCCTTCACAATCATCTTATTGCTTTCCTTTAAGTTATTACTATTTCTTTTCACATTTTTTAATTTTAATTTTTTTTTGTTTTAACTTGATAAAGTTGATTGAAATTGATTATTCTTGTATTAAGAAAATTAAAATTTTAAAATATAAGTTTGAACAAGATGAGTTTGTGGATATATAATTTGTAATTTCATCCCTTGGTATGTAGGTTTTGTAATATTTGAACATTGTTATTCAAGCTCTGAAAATTGCCTGGAATAATTTATCAATATTATTTTTTTATTATATTTGAAAGTCTGAAATCCGAAATTTGATATCCTTGATGGATATGATAATTGCAAAAAAACTAAAAAATCAATTTAAGGTCCAACCTCTTTTTTTAAATCATTTTAAAAAACCCAAATCAACAGATATCACAAATCGATGTCCCTTCGCCCCACCCCCCACAACACTGGTCAAATATGTAGCTAGCTTCCTGAAGTTTAGGCTAAAAAAGGGAGAATTCCATATGTTCAAGGATGACAAAGCAAAAGGCATATTACAAATGGGGTTATAGACCATCCATGGTTGTAGTGGTTGGGTACCAACTTTGACAAAACTATTGAGGGCGTGGAGTCTCTATAGACCGTCCATGGTTGTAGTGGTTGGGTCCCAACTTTGGAAAAACTATTGAGAGCGTGGAGTCTCTATAGACCATCCATGGTTGTAGTGGGTGTCCAAACTTTCAAGAACTTTTGTCGTTTATCTTGGCAAAGAAAAGAAAGAAAACCGCAATACGGACCATCCATGGTTGTAGGGGTTGTCCCAGCTTTCACGAACTTTGTCGTTTATCTTGGCAAAAGAAAAGAGAGAAAAGGGCAATATGGTTGTGGAATAACTTGCATCCAGAATCGTGAACTAAAGCTTCTGGGAACCAAAGCACATGCTACCTAGGATACCCTATAATAATATCCCATATTGTTTGGGAATGGAGCCTTTGGTGCTTGACGAGGGCTGCAGTGAGTGCGGCCAAGTGGCCAAGTGGGGTTGCTACTTTGTAAAGGAGATTGTTTTCCTTTCTTTTTGTCTCTTCCCCTCTTATGGAAATTATGGTGTTGTGTTGTGTCTCATTCATATTCACTAGTTGTGAGGACCTCAAAGTAGATTTTTTTTCTTTTAATTTATTTTTATTTTTATTTTTATTTATTTTATTATAAATAAATTTTATCAGTGAATTAAATGAGTCTCTTTGATTGGCTCATCGTTGAAAAAAACTTTGGAGACTCGCCAATATCAAAGTATTCACTCCAAACAAATATAAGTCCCCATATTTGCCTACCTATCTACCTAGGTCGGTTCAGAGAGGACAAGTTGCACATAGCAGCATATGGTGCAATGTGCGGGTGTTATTGGGAACATTCTGGGGAACACATTGGGAACTTGAGGAACCAAGAATTCAACAACTCCCCCACCCTCCTCTCAAAAGAAAAAAGATTGGAGCCCTTGGGTGCATGCTAGCTCACCTCATTGGCTGCCAAGAAATTCTGTATCTACTTGTGTTCTTTATCATTTTTGGCCTGGGCTATTGGCAAGGGCATAATTGTGGATATCTATGTTACTTGTATTGATTTAGTTGTGTGCATGTGTGCAAAGTGAATTTTATCATTTTGGTGATGGGCCTCTTTGATTGGACCATCACCAAAGAAATCACTCACACTAGTATGGAAATTTCCAAAATATAAGACTTTAAAAGCCTTTCCCTTTGGTCTAGCTACATAGGTTAACAAGAATTTTAGGCAAAGGATATGGGATAAAGTGTGGCATTACTGGGAACAGCCATGTAGAACACATGGGAGCTTGGACAACATGCTGAAAACGTCATTGAGAATCGAGTGGGAACTCACTGGGAATATCGTGGGAATACCAAAATCAAAAGAAATCTCAACCCCTCATTCGTGAATGGAAACGAAATTGAGTTTTCTTGGTATGTGTTGAGTCCTCTCATTGGCTGCCTGCAATTTCAACTCCTAAGAATGTTCATCACCATTTTTGGCCTGGGCTAATAGCTAAAATACGCTTCATAAGACCATGTACATTGTGTCAATCATCCTAATCACCTCTACTATTAATTACATGAGGTGCCTTCCAAGTTCTATTTTTATTTTTATTTTTTGCAATGAGCCAATTTGATTGGCCGATCACTCAAAAAAAATGAAACTAGAGTGACTCCCATATTAGAAAGTTCTATTTTGAAGTACAGAGTTCCTCTACTTTGGCCCAACTTATAGGTGGCCCACATTATAGGTAAAAGCAGGACAACATTTGCCAAAGCATATGGGATAAAAGTGAGGTGCTATTGGGATCTCTTTGGGGGAACATGCCAGGAACTTGGGAACTCTTTGCTTTGACTCCCCCACCCCACCCCACCCAAAAAAAGAAAAAAAAAAAGAGACTGCACGGAAAATCCACTGTCAAGTGGAAAGTGAACAGTGGACAGTCCGCTCTCCACCACCCACAACTTGAGAAACCCCCGCCCCCAACCCTCAAAAGAATAAAAAGGGAGGCGCCTTCACTCCATGAGGTGACTTCTCATTGGTTGCATGGAAACTCCAATTCCTAAAATTGGCTGCAACTATTTTTGGCCTACCTATGGTGTCACTCATCACAATAGCAGTTTTGTTTTTTCTTTTGCTCCTCTAGTTCCTCCTGGTGTTGTCTTTTGGGCACAGAGTCTGAATTTCATGCGGCTATTTGTGCTATCGGCTTCGGATAGGAAGTTCCTTCATGCCATGTAAATCAATGATTGTGGGCCAAGCAAAAGTTTTTGTATAATTTGGTTTGGATGTTTCCTTGTCGTCATGGCTCTCGGTGGGTTTATTATTATTTCTTTTAATTTTTGAATTAAAAAATATACACCAGTGTTCATTGTTCATTCTCACCTATTTGGGGTGAGTGTTGCGATTTTCTCTTCTTTTTAAAATTTTTAAAATATAACTATTTTGGGAGAGGGGGAAGAACAAATAGACATAATCCATTGCAAAGAGTAAACTAGACAAGGAGGCCAAGGAAAGGTGTTGTGTGTTGTGACTTTCATGGGCCGTTTTATATCCCACTTTGCTTATCAAGCCCCTTGTCTCAACTTTAACCATCCATCCCTTGGGATTCTCCAGATTCCAGAAAATAAATATCATCTATGCTGACAAGTAATGGCAAATAGATGATAGTGCCCCTCGACCTCTCTTTCTGTACACCCCGTGGATCACGGACAAACGTTCGTTTCCTCTGTCCTAAAAAAGGCATGTTGGACATTCCAAAGCCTTTGTCTTTTGGGTACCATACAAAGCAAAAAGAGAGAAAAAAGCGGCCCTATAGAAGAATGAAGTAATAGTTCCCCTAAGTCACCTACAATTTTTTAGCAAATTGGAAGAAAGAATGTCTTTATTATAGGTTTAGGGTTTTTCTTTAATAAATTTACCTTACAAATTTTTTACAATAAAGTTTCCCAAGCTTGAATTACAATGAAAGTTCGTTACATAGCCCATGCAACCCCATTGTAAACCCCAAGTGTTATTGGATGGGAAGAAATGTAAGGGAAGAAAGAAGGGATCTAAGTCTCATGGGTGATTACATCATGAGGTTTGAGGCATGTATACTTGGCAACTTTTATTGCACCCAAAAAAAAAAAAGAAAAAGAAGATCTCTAAATGGAGGGGGAAAAAAAAGACCATTACTGAAATTTGGTGCATGTAAAATCACCTTTTTTTTCTTTTCTTTTGAAGAAAATAAGAAAAACTTATTGCAATGGCCAAAAAATACAACCAGTGCAAGACCAAGGGACATAACCCAAGGCGATCCAAGGCAGAGAAGAACATTGTAAATTAACTTTCATGCATGTAAATTTGGCAAACTTTATTACAAAAAGCGAAACAAGAAAGAAAAAATGGAAGGGAAAACAAGGGAACTAAGTTCTAGCTACCATAGTACCTTGGCAGCTTTGACGTCAATAATATTATTTTTTAAAATATTGAAATTTTCAAAAAACTATTTTTTGTGAGGGAAAGTTTTTTTTTTTTGTGAAATATTTAAGAATACTAGTTGAGACTTCAGGGGTGTTACAATGAAAAAAAATGGGAGAAAAGCATGATCATGTGCATGCTTGAGGATGATTTAAGATGATTATCATGTTTATTCTCAATTTTTTTAGTGTTGTTTTATTTTTTGTTCTTCAACATATTGATTTGTTTCAATTTCTCATGATCATATTGAATTGGTGTGTCAATTTCTTATTGAATTGCTATGTTTTAATTTCTTATGACTGTATTGAATTGTTGGTTCAATTTATTGTTAGATTGGTGTTGCAATTTTCATGATCATATTCAATTATTCTTCCAATTCTCATATTGACAACACACAATTCAAAAAAATTATAACACAAATATCAAGGACATGAAAAGGCACATGTTATGTGTGCTTTCATGTCCATATTAGTGAAAAGGTATTAGTTAGTTAGGCTTGGAATAGGTAAGTATGAATAACAAAGTGTTAGGTGGTTATGATTAGTTATATAATTAAGTTGAATTTAGTTTAATTAGACTAATTTAGTTTAGTGTGTAGTTTAGTTGTGAACAAGTTCCAGTGTGAACAAGTTCAAGTTAATTTGTGGATTAGGTATAAAACTCAAGTTTTGTAATCTTAAATCCCTTTTTGGTGATTTGGATATTCACAACATAGTGTTTGTTGCTTTGCAAGTTTTGTGTTTATGCAAATTCTTTACAAGTTTTGTGTTATTGTTTTCTTGCTATGTTTTGGGCTTGGATTCCTATGTTGTTGTAGGTGAGTTCATTTTGGTTTGGATATGGTGCATCATTCAAATTTTTATTTGTTATGTGTTATATGTGTGATGACAATGATAATTATAAGTGCCAATGTGGTAGCACATAAAAATAAATAAATAAACAACCAACGTTTTTTAATTTTTCAAAATGGAATCTTCAAATTTGATTTTTCTTTCAAAGAAATGTGTTGAACTACCTTTTTACTACAATATAAATAACCATATCATATGTGAAGATGAAAAAATATGTAAGAATTAAAAAATCAACTAATAGTCCACCCCACTACTATCATTTGTCTTATAATGAACTTTCATCCTATAGCCTCAAGTCATTCCACACTTGTGTGCTTTAGATGAGTGCATGAATAGAATGTGCATTCAACGACTTATGTTATTCAATAGATGAAAATCTTTAACAACTTTCATAATGGTAAGTTTTTTTACTTGCAAGAAATACAAAAAAAATGGTGAAACTACAAGTTTGTTGGAAGCCTTAACACATTTGAATAATTAAATGTTAATATTGTAGCCAACAAGAAAATGAAATTTTCACAACATTTGTGAAACTTAATGTTGAACAAAATGGAACATGCAATTTAAAAGTTTTACACCCCTCAAAATGTTATGACAAAAAAAATTTTAATTTTTTTACATTCAACATGATTAAATCGGTTTCAAGGTTAGGAAGACCCCTTTTCATTATTGAAGGAATTCAATTACAATCAAGGCTAAGAGGATCCAAATTAGTTGTATTGTTTTATGTTTCACTTGAAGTAGCCAAATGACCGATCACAATAAATTAATTGCTTTTGGTATGGAAGATTTGGATGTGGTAATATATTGCACAAGTCATTTAAAAGCTTGTAATTTTGGACCCAATTTTATGACCTTATTTTTTATGTTTTAAAATAAATGATAAATCATCACTTGCCTACTTTGAACTAGATGTGTGGCACCTAGTACCTATTAAGTCAAATGGTGAAAATTGAAAGGGGACAACTTGTGTTTGAACAGGGAGATTGAACTTGGAACTTGGAAGCAACGATGAATAATCAATATCAAAAATATAATTTTATACATGGATGAACAATGAATGATGAATGTATTTGTTGTTTGATTAACATCATGAAATTGATTGGTTTATTTATTTGCAACTATGGATGAATAATATTAAGTGAAAGATTATAATTTTGAATCAAGCATCCTCATTATTAGATTAGACTTTTGGCGGGGATGATAAAACAAGGTACTAAATTATAAAACACAAAATCATTTGTATAACATTTTTTAGTTCAAAATTCTTAAACCACTACCTACATTTACTTAGGGTTAAGAAGTCACTCCCATGAATTTTTGTAAGGATGGAAGACCAAGAACTATGTTTCCACACATCTTCATTTGATCTAAAAAATTGTATATTTTCTACGAAAAATGGTCACCAAAGGGTAATCAAATTTCTACATCACAATAAAGTATGTTCAACATAATTCCGAAGCCAATTAGATTCAACAAAAAAAACATTCAACCAAATCATCCATAAGAAGATTTAACCATGTTTTGGCTATAGACCATATATGGAGGTAGAAAATTGTTAAAATCTTTCTTTATTTTGGTTATAGGTCATATAACCCATTGTAAAATTCTAGCTACCTTGTAGTAAAAAAAATGTAAATTTTGGTTGTTTTAATTTAAAATCCATTTGTTGATGGTGATGGCCCCTTTTTATGTTTGCAAAATGGTAGAAACTCACCACAAAAAATAAATTCAATTACATCATAATATTTATTTCTAAAAGTTCAGAATTCTTGGATAAGGTATATTAGAATCTCAAATATTTTTTGAATTTTACAAATAAGTTTGATGTTGGAACTATTTATGGGTTAAAGTTGGAGACTTAGAATTAATATATTATTTCTATATTTTTATTCATTAGGATTAGCCTTTTTTTCTTCCAAAATTTTTATCTCAAATATTTGGCAAAATTATTGTTGTTTGAAATTTAAATTAATTTGCATGGTTTTTCCCCAAAAAATCCCAAAAAGAATCACCAAATTGCATAAATTCACCACCAAAATAAATAAATAACATTGGTTAGGGAGGTTTAATACAACTATTTAATACCAAAATTTCACCAAATTATGTTTTTTTTTACTTCTAAAAATTAAAAAAGGTAAAATTTATATTAACATCATTAGAACATATATATACTAAAATTATGTTGTGATATTTTACCCAAATTTTTTTATTTAATCATTTGTATTAATGTATGATTATTGTTGCCAAAAAATTATGGTCTTGAGAATTGAATGGTTATATTGATTACTTAAATAATGTTTCTTTTTGTGGCCAATTTTGACCAATAGGTTATAATAAGTGCAATAATATTGAAGGATTTTAACAAGTTTCCAACTCCATAACTTGTATATAGTCAAATGTGGTTAAATGTTTTTATGGATGATTATCATTTGAGCAACATCACAAAAGTGGAA
>Ga0116231_10013107_pt1 | contig 11798 bp, 4 predicted proteins | sample S1TSphgellanicum_2_FD_89695 | JGI IMG/M metagenome (GOLD analysis project Ga0116231, IMG submission 89695) | Host-associated microbial communities from peat moss isolated from Minnesota, USA - S1T2_Fd - Sphagnum magellanicum MG | ecosystem: Host-associated > Plants > Peat moss > Unclassified...
AGTATAACTTGAAATAACATATAATAATTTAGGGTACAATAATTTATAATAGCCTATAATAACATAAAATATAAGTTAGAATAATTAAAGTAACTTAAAATAATATAAGGTATATCATAAACTAGCATAGATAATATTTTTAAAAACCTATTTGCTATAGTAAATTGTAATAGTGAATTATGTTAACTAATAATGAAACACGATGTCTACATAGTGATATTATAGTGAAATAATTTTCACTAGGTGAAATTAGTAAAATGCAATGAAGTTATTTCACTTTTAAGGTCCCATAGTGATTTAAGTTAGTAAATTACACCCCACTTTGGTAGTAGTGAGGCCTTGTTAATGTATGTAGGCCTCCTGTTATCAACCATGTCTAAGCACTAACCAACAATCTGCCACCACCTCATCTTAATTCCTTGGATAGAACCCCACTATTGCTTGTCACCACTTCCCTTCCCACAAATGTTTGAGTTTCAACTGTAGCTATTGCAAGATTTGGCTATCTTTTTAACATAATCAAAACTCCAAGTACTAATGGTGATAGAATCCTTGCAACCTTGAAAGGCTAATAAAATTCCATAAGAAGTCATTTAAAGATGGAAGAAAAAATAAATCAGAAACAATTTGCTAAATAACCTTGATTGAAAATTAGAAACAATTTGCTAAATAACCTTGATTGAAAATCAAAACCTTCTTTTGATAGTAAAAAAGGACATTAAACAAGAATCCTGGGCAATTAAGCCCATTTCCCCAAGGATTTGCCACACATACTGTAGGTATGTGCAGGGCCTCATTGTGATTTAAACCTGTTATTCACTCAATTGATATAATCAACATAGGTCATTAACCTTAAAATAGTTATTGCCCACATACAATTTGCACACAATGCACAAATAATTTCTTGTTCAAACATGCACAAAGAAAAGGGTACATGGTTTCCAGCATGATGTCGAGTAATTGATGTGTCAACCAGTGACCCAATGCATGTTGCAAGAGTGTCATAAATATAACCACTTGCTTCAATTTCTTCAACTAGAATTGGTGCCTTTAGTCATCCAATCCAATAGAACAAAAACAAAATCAATGAGGTAGAGAAACAACAACAAATTTATGATGTCATCAAAACTAGCCACAAATAGGGAACAACATACCATATGAATGTCTATTGCAATGGTTAACTTTGTAACTCAAAATGCATTGTGTGTGTGCATCAAATAATGCATTCCACCAGCAAACAAATAACTGGTGCTAAGACCCAATGATATTTCAATTTCAAGATGAGGTCGGGAGCCAGAAACTCTTGTAGAGACGTTTGCCTTTTCATTCACATATTGCAACTACACACCAAGAAGGGATTTACTAAGGATCAACACCTTGAAAGTTTCAAGCAATTTGACCCCTATATGAGCTACCAATGTTGACCATCTTCCTCTAGTGTACATCAACTCATAATGTTCAAATGAACACCTAGAGCTTTCATGCATAAGAATTCACACAAATGAGAAGTAAAAGGAAGGTTTCATACAATTATTTTTTAATCTTGCCTTCCATTAGGTGTAGAAGCATGCACAATAGTTATCAATCCATTGATGGCTAAATTAGTGAGTGTTGATATTCCAATGATCTATCTACATGTGAAAATCAACCAACTACATGTCAAAAAGGTTTTTACATAAAAAGGCAGGACATGGGAAAAACTTCACATACAAATAAAAATTATTTAGCTATCCATGCTTCAACATATAACCTTACATAAGTCCTCAAGCAGTATCCAATTCTTAAATATAGGTTGTTTGCTCATATTCTTTCATCTAGCTTTTGGTAAGCAAACGTCTGCATTTATTGTTAAATGAGCAGATGTTTGTCAAAGGACTAGAAAAATAAAATGGGCATAAAATAATCTCTATTAATGTCGCAACCCTCGCTTTGGGCTCGCAACCAAGGCAAAAGGGTTACAAGGTTACAGGCCAAAAGGAAGCTTAGGAGTCAAGACAAAGAGGTCGCAAAGGTGCGGGCCAATAAGAAGTCCGGGAGTCACATCGCATATTCCCAGGAATGTGAAAAAGTGTGAGGGAGTATGAGGGAGTGAACCCTCACACTCCCAAGGCAACTCCCACTTTGGGAGATGGAGTCTTGGTGGACTCCCGAAACTTCAGAGAGCGATTTCAGGGGTCAAAATTTAATGGATTGTGGCGTTCTTTATATCATTGGAAAGCTCTTGGAACGTAAATGTCTAAAATGGCTTGCATTGCTCATTTGGATATCTCAAACACAAGTTATGGCCAAAAGAAGGGTCGAGAGTCAAACTAGCAATTTGACTCCCAACCAGAAAAAGTCAAGAATCGACCCGATTTACTTCGCTGCAAAGGGCGTGCAACATACCTTTGAAAAGCTCTCGATGAGAGCTACAACTTTACTTTAGATCACATTTCGATTCGAGGTCTACTCGCAAAGTTATGGGGTTCCAAAGTCGCGGGAATCCCAATTGGCGCGATTTCGGGACTCCCACCCAAGAGTCCCGGGAGAGAAAAACCATTTGGATGTGGGCTCCGTGGCGAGCCACAAAGTATACTATAATGGGGAAGGTGGTGGCTTCCCCAAGTCCGGGCCATGGTGAGTCTAGTGTGTCCGTGTTGCCCGTGACTCGCCCTAACACCAAAGGTGTTCCAACTATGCACTAATCACTTTGTGTGGGTTGTGTGCAGGCCCGTATGAGTGAGTGAAGCTTGCCAACTCTTCCTAGTCCCATCTTGGAGCTCCAACACGCCCCTCTACCCCTCAAAGTGTTGTGAGCTAGGGAGCATGCCCCAACTCCTCCCTCTTCTGTTGTCTTCTACTTGGATTCACATTTGAGTCCTTCAAGGAGTTGGGAATGCATCAATTAGTTAATGTATTTGAATAACAATAGTGTATGCATGTGATGGGGTAGGCATGTGAAGCAACAATCTGTCATTGTAGTCTTGGATAAAACAAATAGCAAGGCAAGTTGTAGTTACTTGAGAAGTTTGGCAAAATCGTGATGCGCATTTCAAACAATTATTACTACACCTTAAATGATATTTACAACTCTCTTCTTCATGGTAGTTCTCTATGGTCGATAATAACAATCTCTGAAGTTGCATATTCTTTTGATGATAATGAACAAACTGTCCTATGCAAGTATATGGTTTAAAAGTTGTGGATAAACATCTATTGATGTTCTTGGATGAAAATGACATGTTTTCATCTAGATTTCTGACTCATTCTTTCTTGCCCATTCCTACCATGTTTCCTATTTTCAAATGTGTTAGAGTAGTACATATGAGGGACTTGACAACTTGTTGTAGTTGCAAGTGATGGAGAGTATGGAACTAAAAGACATAGTTCCAGAGCAAAAGGAAGATGCCTACAATGCACATGTTACATAGTAGAAATGCAAGTATGAACGTAACATGGACATTTGTGTGGCTTCTCTTGCATACTTGTTGAAGCCTCTTCAAGACGCGGCAAAAGAACTATATGTAGACTCAACCCTAGATATTACAAACCATCTTATTTTTTATGTAATGCTAGTTAGATGGTGTAGATTACTTTATCCCCTAGGTCTCATAGCATCGCCCTTATGGTACATGTTTTTTCACTTTCATATATTGCTACAAATTTCTTTGTGTGGATATTTTGAGGTTTATAAAGAATTTGTTTTATAAGGTAGTTCTTCTCATTGTAACACAACTTAGGTAGTTAAGTTGTCCATTGTTCATGTTTTTGCAAGCAAGAGTTGTTCATAAAAAAAAGATGACACCTATGTTTATTCTTACCAAAACTAGGAAAGCCTCTACGGCGAAATGCTAAGTTGGGTGGAATAAAAGAGGATCCGAACCTAAAGGAAACTAGTTCTTCAAAGGAGATGGAAGAGGCTTTTACAAAAACAAAAACCAATGATGATTACACACTAGGTTGGTTTTTATTAACATTGGACCCGGGCTAGTTGTTTCTTCCATGTCTAGTGTTTAGTGTTTTTGTTCTTCTAGTGTAGGTTTGCAAATCTTCACAAGTCTTGAAGCTTGCTTTAGTCCATATAGACTTTTGAGTAATCTACATACTTTTATTTTTTCTTCATGATTGAAAAATCCCTTTGGCTATTCCATATATATTTCCTCTTTCACCTCCCCATGTAAATAGTCTTGATGTCAAATTGCATGATCTCCAGGTCTTTAGTTGCAAATAGTCCTTACACTATCAAACTTTGCAATAGGGGTGTATGTTTCAACATAATCAACTCCAAACTTGTGAATAGCCCTTTGCTACCAATCAAGCCTTGTATCTTTCCATATTGCTATCTACTTTGGGTTTAACTTTAAATGCCCATTTGCATCTTACTGTCTTTATTCATGATGGGATAGTCACAAGATTCCAAGTCTGGTTTGCATGTAATGATTTGATTTCCTCTTGCATAGTTTTTTCAAACTTCTATCTATTAGATGATAGCATGGCAGCCCCACAAGTTTCAAGCTCATGTAGTAAACCTAGTAATTTTGTCAAACCAGCAAAGGTTGGATCATCACTCCCCCATTCACCAAATGTGATTGGTGGCTTTCTTGTTTGACTTGAAGAGGCTCCTTCTCTGGGAATGTCATCATCATTGAAAAAATCAATCTCTTGATATGAATCACCTACTTGGTTGCTTGTTGTAATGAATCTTGGTCTTTAATGAAAACATATTTATATATAGTGTGACGAAGTTTAGTGGCTTTTCCACTTTTGGAAGACCTAGGTGCATTCATTGCTTCATGTTCACTCTAATTTAAAATTAAGTTTCTACTCATCTTTGATCTCAATGTTCTATCATTCAGGATTACTTTGAGAAATACTTTCAATATTCAAACCCTGATTAAATGAAACTTCTTTGTTGATGATTATTTTTCTCTCTTCAGTACACCACAAATGGTAGGTGTTTGAATCAATATTGTAAACTAAAAAGATGCACTTCATGCCCTTTGATTCCAACTTCTTTTTCAGTTCCTTTGGTACATGTGCATAAGCAATGCTACCAAAAACTTTCATATGATTTATTCAAGCTTCCAAAGGTGATTTGCCTTTTAGGACTTTAGTTCCTGTCCTATTTAGAATGTAAACAATAATATGAACAACATCACCCAAAAATTGAAGGTTGAATTTCTACATAGGAGTATGCATCCAATTCTTTCCACCATTGTTCTGTTGTCTCTTTCTAGAACACCATTTTGTTGGGGTGCATAAGCAACATTGAGTTCTTGAAAACTCTTTTTTCTCTTAGGAAACTCTCACTCTCTTTTAGTAAATTCTCCCCCTCTTTCACTTAATTTTTTCATCTCAAAACTTGTGTTTCTTTTGGCTTAATGTAAAAACATTGAAAATGTTGGAATACCTCTCCCTTTGACTTCATGTAGTAAATACTCTATAAGAGCTATGATCATCTTTAAACATTCATGACACACATTTGCATGATAAAGCGGGTATTAGTGATAGGGAAAATTGCATAGTTATATTTTTGGGCATACAAGATTGAAATCATTGAACAACATATTTTGACAAGGGCTTTGCAAATATCACACCATAGCAAACAAACCAATCAATAGTTTAGCTTTCTTACATGCACATTATTGTACATTTTCTCTTAAACCATAGATTCTAGCTCTTTCACACATTGTCTTCTATTTATTTCCATAGTGTGGCATTCTGTATTACATGGCAATGATCTAGACACAAAGATCTTGAGATGGTTTACGATAGTAGTGCCACCTTTGTGTGGATAATTCCTGTCTTGTATTGGGGCTAGTACATTATTGGACCATTGAGGTGCAGGAGAAAATGCGCTATAATGCTTTGTTATCTTTGGCTAGAATCTTTTTCAGGTTATACCCATAAGAGGTACCAATTCAAACTAGATATGTTGTTCATTCTAGGATTGAATGATAATTCTATACCCAATGTCACCTTCTACTTAGTGTTTTTATATTGGGTTCTTGGACATTGAGTATGTAATCTAGTCTCCTTTCCATAGTATCTTTCTTTCTTACACAAAACTTGGGTCCAGAACATCGCCTACATGCATGTTATATATTTGTTGCAGGAGAAGGTTTTTCGTAAATTGCTAATGTGTATGGGAATTTTGTTTGAACTTGTTTTGGACTTTTTGTTGTGGTTATAGGCAGGATCCATTGAAATGGGATTTCAATCCAAATTTGAGAATTGCAACAAACATGTGGTTTTCTACTTGTGATTTTATGAAATTCTTTGTTGGAAGAATAAAAATTTTAACGCAGTGATGCTCTTGCTACAACTAAAATAGGTGTAAAGAAAGTTAGTTTTGTAATGAAGAATGAAGCACATTCTTGTCTTTTGAGTGTTAGCCAACATACGTGCTAGTTATGTGTTTTTTTGGTGATTCTAGAAATTTCAAGATGATGTAAATTTTGTATTATGGGTTTGGTCTTATTTCGGGTAGGTTTATTATGTAGTCATGTACACCCATCATCTATTGATAAATGTTATTGAAGTCAATGGGTAGTTATTGCTCCTGTAGCTAAATGGTTGTTGTTAGGTTTTGAGGAGGGTATGGCAATGGACAAAATTTGTGATGGATGGAGATGATTCAAGATCCACATTCAAAATATGCTTTTTATGTGTTGTTTGGTTTTAAAGGGCAAATATTGAAGAAGATGTGGAGTCAATGCATGAGGAGAATCATGAGGTAGCTAAAATGGTGGCATGTTTCTCTGTGACAAAAACGGAGAGGAAGAGGAAGTTGTTGCAGAGTCCTGATAAAACAAATATACCCCCTACCCCAACCCCATTTGAATCAACTGGTCTAGTGAGACGCATAGCAATAGGGCAGTGGTCATGGTAGCCACCACCTAGATGGTTGCAACAACCATGGATGTAACCTCCCTTAGGGTAATGGCACAATAGGGTCCATTGTCTTATCATGGGCCACGGATGCAAGCGTTTCCAAATGTTACCACACAATATATGGGAACAACAAATGCCCCTCCAACGTAGTTGCCACATGTGCCTCAAATTCTAGTTCCTGCATTCGTCCCTTCAATGCAACAAACTACTGTACCATTGGTCAAATCAAATAGTAGTTTAAGCAATTAAAAGAGTTGTGAAGAAAGAAAATGATGTAGCAAGCGAGGCTAAACAAGCTGCTGGTAAGAAACCCCACAATATCAAAATAAAAATGAGGAGTGATGTTGATAGATGGTGTGTAGAAAAGAATGCATGGGATGAAGTAGTGAAGACCTTAATCCCCAAAATTTTGGACATTAATGTTTTGCAATGGGAAGGCCATGAACCCTCATCCCTAGATAAGTTTAAGGTAACCTTAGATAAGGAGTTTGAATATGTAGATAATGAATTGTCTATTGTCAAGTTTAAAAATGTTGTGAAAATATGGTTAAAAACAGAGCGTTGCAAGTTGAAAGCTATACACTTAGGAGGCAAAATTGAATGCCCAGTGAACATAGAACCTACTCATTGGGAGAAGTTGAAGGTTTACTGGAGTAAACCAAAAACAAAGAGGAAAGCACAATAGATGATAAATGCCATGAATCTAATGAAAAACTTGTCAAATGTGGGCTAACTAGGCAGAGTTGGAAAGGAAGCTTGAATGGTAAGTGCTTGTGACAATTGAAGGTTAATTAACATCACAATTTCATTGAATGAAATTTTTTTATTCTGCGTACAATACTTTAACTACATAATTGTGTTGTGTTGTAGAAAAAACAAAGGCAAAAAAGCCCAAGTTTGATTGAAATTGTAAAAGATTTGTAAATATCTAAGCAAATTGGTTCAACATCTATAAGATCGATTCAACTTAAACAATTGTAATCTATTTTCATGATTAATTTCTATTTTTGTGTTACCCCTAACCTTTTGACAAAATTGGGTGCCAATAGTAATGTGGCAATGCTAATGATTTCATTTACAACTCATTTTAACAATTAGGCATTGGATTATCTTATTTAGGTATCAAGGATAATGTTAGTAAGATTGACCAACTTGGAAACTAAGCAAGTTGAGTTGGATGGGAAGGTTTCAGATGTGTTGGATAAAACACATGCCAATAGTCAAGTGTTGGCTAATATCAAGTCCATGTTTTCAAAGTTTTTGGGGAAGCTAAAGGACCAAGGTAATATTAGTTCAATTGAACTGAAAGTTTTTTGTGAACAACTTCCATCGCCTCCATCACCTCATGTGGTGGTTACAGCTAGAATAATTGTTATATTGTTTGAATCAAATCCATCGGACACCTCTGGTGTAAGTAGAGGCAATGGGAATGTACATTTTCTTTCTAGGGGCAAAACTGGGGCAAGTTGTATAAATGCATGTGGTTCATCAAAGATGTTAGCAACTACAACTCCTCCATAAAAAAAGGTGGTATCAGATCCCAACTTGATTGATTAATAGGCCCCCAAACATGGTTTTGAAGGAGTAACTTCTGTTTTTTTGCAACTTTGGGCCTCACCAATAAACAAGAAATTATTGAATAAGAGATCATTGAAATCTCCAACAAAAAATCCTATTAGCGAGGGTGTTGAAATTTCAATTACAATACAAGTGAGGATTTAGCAAAGATTGTTGGGTGGATTTATATTGCAATCTAAGAGTTTTGATTGGCTCGAACAATGATTATCCATTTGGTTGTATAGCATAATCTACTCAAAAAAGAATTGAGGGACAAGGTGATTGCACCTTTAGAGTTTTACAAAGAAAAGGCAAAAGATCATCAGGTGGACAATTGCCCTTAGTACCCAATTTTCTTCATGTTTTAAATTACTATTGTTCATTTTGTGGACCAATTTAGTTTGTTGAATTGTTAGTTTATTGAACTTGGTGTAAATTATTGGCAATTATTGTTGGTGGGATTGTAGTTTATTGATCTTGGTGTAAATTGTTGGCAAGTATTATTGTTAGGATTGTAGTTTGTTATAGGTCAGTTGGGGACACTATTCAACCCAAACCGCCCAAAATAGAAGGTTGTAAGAGGTAAAATAAGTGGATTATGGGGGGTTAACAAATGGCATGACTCTGTAATTCAAATGTTTTTATCAAAATAGATATTTCAATTGTTCATGTTGTTGAAGTCCCGCTATTGGTCACAAATGAAGCAACTGATCAATTTACAATGGGAGATGCCATAGGCTCATTTGCCTTATGGAGTTGGAAGTATGTAAAAGACTTTGTTTAACATTGTTTTCACAATGATCAATAAATAGATTTGTATGACATGTTCATTTTTTTTGGTGCCTCTTTGGACACCCACTTTGTTATGACCCATGATGTTGAATTGGCAAAATAATTCATTGTCAAAGTTTTGTTGCATAGTTCTATTTCAAATATAATGATCGTTTAATGTCTTACACATGGCATTTCATGAAACTAAAGTAATTAGAAAATTCATCCACAATGATTAAAATACTATTACATAATCATTTAGGAATGAATATATGTCACCTTGCTCTTACATACAATGTCACAATTAGCCATAGATGTGTCAAAGTATAAAGTGCCACATGTCGGACAAATAGCATTTAGTATAAAGACACATGGCGCAATCATATGATGTTGCATGTTCAATCAACAAAATTTCAATTTCATAAGATACATGTTTTTGCACTTGAGACAATTACCAAATTATTAATCTATGACTAACATGTGGAAAAATCCATCCACATGCACCAATAACTAATGGTCATGTGTAGTAGAAAAAACCAAGTTGTCATTTGTTAGTCAAAAAAATATTGCCATGCACGTACCTTTTAAATACATTGTAGCCAATGAAAACTTGACACTTATGCTCATTTATGAATCAAGACAGTCATATCCAAGTCATTTTTTACTTGACACCTTATACATTACTTCTATCTAGAATGACTATTATGTCGAATATGTGTTGCCACGTGCAATCCATGTTGGCATCCATGTCACATAACATGTGTATTTGATGTGGCATAATGATTCCACAATTGTCCATAATGATTATTAGTTAAGAACTACCATGTCATGTCCTCTATGACTAAGTGTTTTAAACATCTTGTTTAATATGACTTTAATGCCATTAGTCATTTGTGTCTTCAATGACTAAAAAATCAATCATATAAGGAGTCATAGATTCCTTATTTTCTTCTAGTGTTAGAACGACAACTCTTTGAGTCATTTTGCATGAGTTCTTTTGAATCTCCTTTCTCTTGTGCACCTTATGCACATGGTCTCTCTCTAAAAGAACTATAGTCTTGTAATTAATTTCTAGAGGTTTCAATAGGATTTTTTTTTTGATCAAATAATTGTTTTGCTACTATACATTTGCAATATATTTGATTTAGAGACAAATCAACAAGGTGTGAAGAAGAATATAGTTTATGCAATTTCAAAAGTTATGTTCATAGCAATGAGAATTCGAAAAAGTTTCAAATATAGTTTTATTTTGCAACAGGTTTAGAGGTACTACAAAGTTATCTATAATAATGGAGGAGTATTCCAATGTTGTTAATGGATTGCCAAAACAGTCTATTGTTTAATGCATTTCATATTTTTATTTCTATTCCACCACATTCCTTCAATACATTGTTTGTCCATCCTTGAATTCTATAATATCATTTTCTGTAATGGTTAGTGCTTCATCTTCGATGAAAGTGCTATTGAATAGAGCATGTGATCCCTAGCCAACTTCAAGGAGTTCAACAACTTTGTTTTTTGTCCCATGTTGTATCAATTTTTCTTATGCACTCTCTATTGGGATCAATTAAATGATTTCATTAAACTGTTATTCTAAATCTTTTATGACATTTGATTTCCCATTTCGCAACATCTTCCTATGCGAATAATGATCCTCCTTATTACTTTCTAATCTACCATCTTCATTGTAATCTGGGCTCTTAGGTAGAGTGAAGTACTCCTTTGATTCCTCCTTGTGCAGTGCTTGAACCAACAAGTTCATTCTATCAGCAGGAGTTTTGATTCTCCAAATTCTTGAATTCTTTGATATGCTCCATGACTTCCTTTTCAATTTTTGCACAAATATTCAAACATGGATGTTAATCCTTACAAAATTAATATTCAAATATAGATCCTTTGTTAAAAAAAATCAAGAAAATGTTTTTCAATGATGTTATTTTTATGCAATGCCTACCTTTTCTTACATTTCAAATTTCAATGTAGAGTCTTCAATAAATTGATGATTTCACCTAGACATTTAACCTTTTTTTTGTTGATAAAAACAAGTTTAGCTCTCTCTATGCCATACTTCATTGCTTGATACACATCTTGAGAGTGTTTTTTGGGTTTTGTTGTTTCATCCTTCTCATTTTAACTCTTTAGATCCATTGTTTTGAGGCTCCCATAATAGGATTGCAACATCTTTGCCAATAATCTCCATAGTTCTCCTAATTAAGCTTATGGAATGTTTCTTGACTCTAAGGGTGTTTTTCTAGCTTTTCAACGGTATGAGTTGCTACAAAATGCATATTCGACTTCCTCCCATTATCAACTTTTCTCCGATGGAGTTTTATCTTGGTTTAAAGTGGTCGTCCCATTCAATTTGACTATCTTCTATGACAAATGATCGTAAAGGGTAGCTTGAGGTTAAAATGTTCCAAATTCAATGTAGGATTTTTATAGGGTTTCTTTATAATTCTTTTAACTTTTTTGTGATGTTTAGATGCATGTCAATCATTATTATTTTTTGTATATTCATTGTCATTTTTCCTAGGTTTTTTTTTTTTTTTTTTTTTTTTTTTTTTTTTTTTTTTTTTTTTTTTTTTTTTTTTTATAAC
>Ga0116231_10013109_pt1 | contig 11797 bp, 10 predicted proteins | sample S1TSphgellanicum_2_FD_89695 | JGI IMG/M metagenome (GOLD analysis project Ga0116231, IMG submission 89695) | Host-associated microbial communities from peat moss isolated from Minnesota, USA - S1T2_Fd - Sphagnum magellanicum MG | ecosystem: Host-associated > Plants > Peat moss > Unclassified...
AAAAAAAATAAAAAAAAAAAAAAAAAAAAAAAAAAAAAAAAAAAAATTGGAAAAAAAATTATAAAAAATTTTTTGGGGAAAGGGGTGTTCAAAAAAAAAAAAAAAAAAAAACCTTAATAAAAGACACAAATCCAAAAAGATACATTTCCATGCCTCTTCACTTGGGAATGGGTTAAACAAATTCCAATTGTCCTAAGTCCATTAATTTGGAATGAGGCCAACCCAGGCTTTTTAAACCTACATCGATGATGTTTCTTTCATCCATCCATGGAGGCGCACGGAGGTGAAAGCTTTCTGGATTAGGGTTAGGGTTTGGTGGGACTGTAAAGAACAGGCTCCTCGTCTCTTAAGTCTTTCTTTTGCAGTGCGTGAGCTCTGTTTCTGTCTACTCTCGGCCGTCTGTAGCTGCTGCGATGGGTGCGTCTCTTGTTTCCCTCCTTGCTTATTGACAAGTTTCCTTTCAATCAGCTTCTTGTGAAACGTTCTCCTTTTCTTTGGATTGTTCGGTTTTCCTTTCTGATGGTGTTTTCTTTTCTTGGTTTGGGTTGTAGGGGCGTACAAGTACGTGGAGGAGTTATGGCGGAAGAAGCAATCGGATGTGCTGCGTTTTCTCCTCCGTGTGAGATGCTGGGAGTACAGGCAGCTGCCTGGCATTGTGCGTATTACTCGTCCGACTCGACCTGATAAGGCTCGTCGCCTTGGATTCAAGGCCAAGCAGGTAGGTACCTGCTTTTCTCTGCATCTCTTCCATTTTAGAGCTGTGCGCTGACTGTATTTTCTCCGCAATTAGATTCTGATAGTATGTGAGATTGCAGGCGGTCAGTTGTTACGAGGCCGTCATTTGCGAATATGGTTGCGCTTTTGTTGTTTTCCTGTACAGGAGGGTTTTTTGCGGGACATTAAGTAGTTTTGTGGATCTAAAACAGTATCTGCAGAGCCATCCTCTTGTAGCATCTTCAAGAATGTGAATTTTTTTCAGAGTGCTGGAAGATTTGCAGTTCTTCGATCATCTATACAGTTGTGGCTGGGTGTTTTGTGCAGGGTTATGTAGTTTACCGAATTCGCGTGCGCAGAGGGGGTAGGAAGAGGCCTGTGAGCAAGGGTATTGTCTATGGAAAGCCAAAGAATCAGGGTATTACTCAGCTGAAGTTCCAGCGCAATTTGCGGTCTGTTGCTGAGGAACGGGCTGGACGCAAGCTTGGAGGTCTTAGGGTTTTGAATTCTTATTGGATCAATCAGGTATGTCTATTCTTGGCTGCCTTTTGGTTTTATGCAACACATGAGCTGTGTGGCTATGGAAAGAGGTGATCGGATTGTTTCAGAATTTCTGTTCAAAATTTTACCAGAGCAGTGTTTCAAATGTTGTGGTCTGTGTGCTGCATACAGGATTCTACCTACAAGTACTTTGAGGTGATTCTCATTGACACAGCACACTCTGTGATTCGAAAGGACCCACGTATCAACTGGATTGTGAACCCTGTGCACAAGCACCGCGAGCTCAGAGGGTTGACCTCAGCTGGCAAGAAGCACCGGGGTTTGCGTGGCAAGGGTCATTTGTACACCAAGGCACGGCCCTCTGTGCGTGCAACCTGGAAACGCAACAACTCTCTTTCTCTAAAGCGCTATCGCTGAGGCTGGTTAGAGCTTTTGCCGTGCCCAGCAGTTTTTTTGTGGATTTGGGAAAGCAGCATTGCCTGTTGAATATAAAGAGCTCTTGCTATTCAGTGTTTATTGTATCTCCTTCCAACCTTTGACCATCTTGCTGCCACTGAATCAGGTCATCTATTATCAATCATTTTCGGCTATGCTGAGTTACCTGGCAGCTGGTCTTCACTGCCGTAGTATTGTGTTGGAAACAGATAGATTGCTGTTTGAACCAGCCAACTATGCCATCGATTTTCAGAAGTTCACATTTTTTGAGCTTTGATTATGATCTGATTTGTTGTTTGATGGTGGAACCATGCGTGCTGTTTGGACCAAGCAGTTGTGCTGGTTTTCATAGGTTATCTGCTGTGAGCTTTCAATTTCGATGACTGTTTTAAAGTTGTTTGAAGGCTGCATGGTGTACCCAGGTGCAAACTGTCAGTGCAGTTATTTGTCTTGAAGACAGGATCCAGTTCCCAGCTGGTTTACACAGGATTCTGGACCATCAACTAGATGAATCACCCCATGAATAGATTTCTGCAATATTGGAAATGTCATTCCAGTAAGCATTGCCTGCCTGTATAATGTGAGTGCTGGTAGGCATGTTAACAGTTTTCTATCTATGTCAAAGTAGAATCTGTATTGCAATACTTGCTCTTGTAATGGGAGTCTAGTGCTGTTTTTCCAAATGTGCTGTCAGGCATTTTTTTTCCCAAGTCCAATTTTGCAGTGATGAATGAATTAGTGGAGAGGCATCCTGATTGAGGCCCCACTCAAGCGCAATCCAGAATCACAATGGCAGCATTGAGTCTGTTCCAACTCTGGTAAACATGTGTTTCATTCTTGACATCAAATTGTCCATGCTGAAAGATTGCCCTCACATGATTGACAGCTCAGGCTATGGGTACACCTGTTTGCAAGTCAATTTAATATATATCAAGATCTCATGGATGTTAACGTTTTTAATTTTTAATATAGCTTATGGGCTATGTATAGCCGGTGAAAAAAGGGTCATATGTAATATAGCTTATGGGCTATGTATAGCCGGTGAAATATGTAATGAGGCATATTGGTGGAGGCTTTTTATGCCCTGTTGTTATTTGAGCGACACATGTGACGCATTCTAGATGTTGTTAAGCTTGAGGCAGCGTGGCGCAGATTCCCGTGCATGGGCAGTCGGGTTCGAAACTAGGCGCTTCGAAACATGCCAGGTTTCATGTTCATCTTTTGAATGCACCCCCCACCCCACCAAACCTGCCCCCACCTTTGCACCTGGCATTTTGCGCTTATGCGTGTGAACTCCTCTTGGATGCGGTGTATACACGTTAGGTGAAGAAAATCATGATAGAGTTTTTGCCCCCAAATCTGCTTGTTAGGCCATTGAGCTTGCTTCCTAATGTTTGGGCTTCCTTTCCCATCTTCATCTTTCCAAGCTTTCTATCGTATCATTTTCATAAGCTTTCTTCAATTTCTTCAATCGTTGATTAGGATAGGTTGAGGTTTTTTGAGTATGTACGTCTTTTGCTATAAATCTCCATTTGCATATATTTTCTGAATGTGTTGCATTCTCTCATTGTCCCCTCTTCATCAGTTGTTCGGTTTTGCTTGCTTGTTCCTAAATTGTCTCCAACAATTTTAAGGTAGCCCTTGTTGTTATTGTCATGAAGAATGGTCTCTTCTGTTGTGGCGGTGTAGTTTATTTGCAAGCATAACACGATATGTGGATTGTCTCGATTGTTAAATGCCAATAGTTTGCTGATGGATAGTTCGCTAGTCAAGTTTCAATTGTGTGCATTTTTGTCATGTCCGTGTTGGATAAGTCTCGCCCTTATCTGCATACAATTTCGTCCTTATTTTTGAAGCTCCAAGGATAAGTATCTGTCAACAAAAACATAGTGAAATGTGGGTGCCAAATATCATAAGATTCCCAAGATTTCAATCTCAAATTTCTACTGCTAGGTTTTGTATTCTACAATTTTGAACCATATGTGTCCCACTTTTCTTTGCTCCAAATTTTGAGCCCACATTTTCTTTGTCTAAATTTAGTTTGTCGAATTTCATTCGTCCCATATCTGTTTGTAATATTTCATGTGCAAGGTTCCATAGCCAAGTTTGGATTTGTGTAGATTACGACATGTCCATATCTATGTTTCATATTTCTTGTTTTGAAGATCCCTTCAAAAGCTTGGATAGTCATGTTTTGTATAAATGGGAACTTGGAGTCAACTTTATGACTATGAGCTTGTTGTTCCAAGTTTCTAAAACTTTTGAAACTTAGAAGATGTTGTAAGGTGCAAATGTTGTGGGTTTTAAGATTTACAACAAAGTTGGCAAGGTTGTCAACCTGGAAGCCATGTCTTCATACTACAACTACTAGTTTATCCTCACGAACATGGTACATTTCGAGAATTCATGTAAACTAGAACTTGTAGTATGTTGACGCAACTTCCACCTTGAGTGCCGAAACAATTTTTGCGCTGTTTGTAGAAGTGTATTCTCGTTGCGTCTTGTCCCACTTCTCTGTCTAAAAATAGAAATGCATTTCCTAGGCATAGAAATCTAGTCTTTCTCTGGATCGAAGAAGCATAATGCGGCCTCTACATGGAGTTCTTAATAAATCACAGTGATAGTCTTTGATGTTCAGTTGCAATGGATGTGAGTTTGAAACATATGAATAGAAAATCGATGTGCTCTTAGTAGCGCCAATAGAAACATAATCATCTTGGACAGACTAAAACTTGACAATCCGAAACATAACAAAAGCAAAAATGTTTCACCAAAACATAATAAAAATGTTTGAGCCTAAAAAGATTACAAAGCCATAACATATGGCTGAAAACATGATAAACTAGACTAAACAAATGCAAAGAAGTGGATAAAATAATTTTAATGAAACATGAACCTTGTAACTTGTACCTAAACAACAACTCATATTAAGTGGAATGTCCATTTTTTGAAACATTAGCTATTATAATTTTTTTTTTAAAAACGTGGATAAAATAAAACTAGAAAGAACTGAAGTAAATCTTCATACCTCAATCAAAACTTCACACAATATAACCGAAACATCACACTACAAGAAAAGGAAGGTTTCATGACTAAACATGATTATGACTATGTCTTCATCTTAGTCATGGACTTGAGTTGACCCTACATCTAGGTCATTTTGACGACTATGGTCAAAAATCTAACTACATGACTTACAATGTGCAAACATGACTATTCGTTGTTTTTCCATTAACCTTTTTATGACTAGTAGTTATTTTGTCATGGGATTGCATAGTTGACTTTTGTTGACCAAACATCTCTAAGGGGAATCCCATGTTCTAAATTTAAGGTGTCCAAGTGTAATATGTTTAAAAAATGAACTTGGGGTATTTTAAATGGGTTTGAACATGTTAGAATCAACATAAAACTAAATATTATATATTGCAAGTTCCCAAAAAGATCCAAAATATTGGTAAATATTGACATAAGTTTAGAAGTAAAACTTGAAATTACAAAAAAAAAAATGCCATGAAAAAATTCAAAACCTGTTTTAAAATTTGAAAAATGGGGAATAATCTCCAAATTATGGGAAAATATGTGGTAAAAAATCATAGAAATTCAAAAAATTTGCACAAAAATGAAAAATATTGAAAAAGTTACAAAAAATATAAAAACCCTAAAATAAAGTGGAAAGAATGCCACACATTCAACATTTACATGGTGTTAAATATTACATTCAATTCTAATAATGTTTTAATTCATCACTTTTGATCCAATGAAATAGATCATTAGAAGAAAATAAGCCAACCCCTTGCCTTAATTCAAATTAAAGTTTGAACACTTTCAATAGTCTATTACACTTTCCTGGAGAAATTTGCACCTATGTTGTTGGTTATGCTTTAATAACATTGCTGAATTCAAGCGCCAACAACAAACTAACCTTACTATAGGCAGTTTGGGCCCAACAATGATCATGCTTAGTTTGGTGATATTTTAATAATGGGTAGGAGTTGTCAAAGTCCATGGAACCATTGCTCCTCCCACCTTATTTTGGAGGCCCTCTTTGCAAATCCTAAGGGACATTGAGGCGATGGACATTGCTTTGTGGATTAAGATGCACAACCCTAATAACTCAATGACATTCATTTGCAAACCAACAACAAGAGGGGGGCAAATTGTCCATGCCCACTTCAAATATTTTCTCTTGATTGCAAAATTGGAGGCGGTTTCAAGTATGTTTCCCATCCTAAAAAAACTTGTTTGAGCAATTTTCGAGTGTTGATTTCATGCAACGAATTAGGCATTCTCTTTGCAATGCCACAACAAACCTTTTGATTGTTTATGTTTTCAAGTTGTGTAATTTACATGCTTGTAATTCCATCCTTGAGTTGGAACCCAAGTTTCTATGTTGCAATCATGGGGATATTTGGTTACGCAAACAACGCTGTGAGTACACGGACATTTGATCATGAACAATTGGTTGATAGTGTGTATGTTTGTTTGAGACCAAAAGCCATGTTATGGGAACAACATGCCATCTTCGACCAATGCAACTCCATGCATCCAAGATCTTCGACTTAGCAAGGTCACACAAACGATTGTTGTTATATTCCAAATCAACACCTCCATGGCAATGTTGCTTCAATGTTGAATCTTTAGGTGTGTTTCCCTTCTTTTTGATTATGGATTCTGTTTTTTGGATTTTTGGTATTTGATATCTTGACTAAAATGCACACCAAGAGTTGTGGGTAGATTAGTATACACCCATTCTTCAGAACTGATGAAGTTAGAAGTCAATGGCTAGTTGTGGCAACTCATCACCATTATTCATGATGAAGTTGATGCTTTGAAGTTGCTTATTTTTGAAAGTCATCTTAATAACCTTTCACATTTTGTCTTTTGTGCAATTCATGGCAATTGGTATTCAGATCCTTATACCCAAAGAGCATACTATAACATATATTGTCATCTTGAAGAATCAATCTTTCTATTCTTCCCAAGCTTGACTTAATTGCAAATTCATGTTTGCTTTCTAGATCCTTATTTTCAAGTCCCATTTGACTTCCTCTTGTAATCCATTGTTATTTTGGATCCTCAAAATTTGTTGGTTAAGACTTGATTGAGATTTGTTCTTTTTATGAATTTTTATTTCTTGCATCTCATTTCATGGGATTATGTTTATAAAAAACATTTGGGCAACTATTTTCAACATTTTGTTTTACAAAGTATTTGGGGAAGTTTAACTCAGTTTGGATACATTTCAATCAAGGCAATTTGTGGGGTTTTCATTTTAGTGAAGAAGTGTTCCAAGGCTTGGGATTGTGTAATAATCCAATTAACTCAAACAACAAGGGGAGAAAATGGTTTTGGTCTGCTTGCATGGTTCACAAATGGTTTATGAGAACTTTAGGCATATGGTGTGATCCCACATATGTTGGTTTCTTATAATGTTAGACGTAATTACCTTTATTGATTGGAGATGTTCTAGATCCTCCAAGAGTTCATTTTTGACAAATCCTTTATTGAAACTTTAATCATTATGACTGTGACTGAAATATGGTGAACTTTGATAGTATCTTTCTTGTCAAAATGGCATCCCCGAAATTTTGTTATGGTCTAGTTACCAAGCCCTAGCGCTTTAAGATACATCAACATCCATGTCTTTTTATGAGGTTAAGTTTTGCAACAACCATATATTGCATGTTCACACTAGTTGATATTTGAATAGGTGGCTACCACAAACTTTTCAATATGTGCATTGATATAGGTAATAAGTTGTTATTGTATTATTGAAGCTTCAATTTCTAGAGGTACAATTTCTTACATTGAATTAATTTGAATCCATTGGGGTATTGATCCTAATGCTGAATCAAGTCCTACAGTCTTGAGATCATAGGTGATGTTGAATTTGATATAGGTTTTGAAATCATAAGTGATGCTGAATCAAGTCCATCTCTACTAAGTTGTTAGTTATATTCAACAATTAACAAGTTTGGGATCATGAATCTTATAATGAATCTAAGTTTCATTATTGATCTTCACAATTTGTGATTTTCATCCTTGATCCTTTACATGCCAATTACAAACCCACTTAAATTACATTTGATTCATTAACTAAAATTTTGACCATTTTGTTTTCACATTAAGGCCGTGTTTTGCAGCTTGACAAGAGTTGCAAATATTGTGTAATAACTTGGCTTAATATGAGTATGCAAGCACGACTATGTGCTTGAGATGAAAAGCTTTGGCAATTGGAGGAACAATATGTCATTTCTAGAAAATTCTAGCGAGTACAATGTAATTGTAATGTATGCCATGGTAGAACGACTTACAAACATATTTTAGTTTGTCGACACCTTTATGAAAACGGGTGTGATCCAACCTTGCAACGTATTAAACCTAGGCTTGTAAGTGGCACACCTACCACTTGTCAACCATGCATTTAACCATCTTACCAACATTCCAACCAACCTCTTTTGTGGGTAAACTATTCACTTAATTAGCCACTACCAATTTGACACATCTTGCCCTAAACTTCCTTGCTCAACTCCAAATAATTTGAAATACATACATTTACACATCTTGGTACATGTATTTGCCAATTATTTATAGATCTATTTAATAATTAAATAGGCAATTGCACACAATTGACGCATATGTATCCTTGGATTAAATATAATTATTGATGTACTTTCACTTTTCCAACATTGCAAGATGTTGCATTCGACTCATCAATAGAAGACTAGGTGCTTGGTCTTGGCATGCCTCCTCTAGTTTCTAATCATGTTGATGAGCTCAATGTTGGGGTGGGTGTTAGTAACAATGACCTGGATTTAGAGGTTCAGATGGCAAGGGCACTAGATGGAGCATGGCAAACATGTGATTCAGCAATAGAGGATTCCTTTCAACAAACTAAGGATGAAAATAGGCAATACCAATTCTACTTGGCAATGCTTCAAGGTAACCAACAAACCTCATTAACTACCCAAGAGGAAAGGGTTGCAAATGTGATAACATAAGCCACACCCACTTGCTCTTTGACTACTTTTCTAATTGGTTTTTGGGAAATATTCTTAGAATATTTTGGAAAAAATCTTTTAAAAATTAATTTTTTTTCATATTATTTTATTAAATTTTATGTTAAAAATTTGGAAAATAATGTCATTTTCAAAAAAAATCACATTCATTTGCAAGTCCTTTTATTGTTTAAAAACAAATGTTATAGTGCTTACTGAATGTTTTTGTTAATTTTTTATTCATTGGGTTAATTTCAAATTAATTCACATGTTCCCATGATAATTACAAGTGTGACAATCCAAATAGTCCACCTATTCATGCTTTCACCCAAGTGACTATTGCCCATGTTTGGAATATGTAGATGGAGAACAACGAGTATGCATGGATGTATGCCTATTGGTCAGCAATGGTGTGCACCAATGTGGCTTTGGTAAACCTTGCTTGTAGAACGTTAGCTAGTCAACAATCCAACCATGGTTGTCCAGCAACGTTTGAAAGTGCCTAATGCATCCACCTTCATTCGTTCCTTAGTTGCATTCGATAGTGGCTCAATGTATTATCAAGTGGCGTGTAAAAATTCTTGGAATCCAAATCTATTTCTTCTTTTGATTCAAATGATGGTACAATTTGCTTAATTGTTTCCCAAACAACATTGCTTATTTGATTCAACTCCATTTACATCATCTCCCTAGTCCACCGTAATAATGCCATAGAGCTTTTTCAAAAATTCAAAAATTCTACTCTTGCGCAAGAAAAGGGGATAGGGGTGAGAGGAGGGGGTGGTGGGGGCGAGGGTCAAAGGGGCTTAAAACATGGCATGTTTCACAGGCCAAGTTTTGGGCCTAGATGCCCACATGTGGGAATCCATGTTAGGTTGCTTCAGGCTAAGTAACACATTTAGGATGTGTCGCTCAAATAACATCGAGTTTTTATGAATGTGAGGTGGATATTTGATTTTTGTAATACCCATTGGATTTTAGGTATTTGAAAATTTTTAAAATCCAAGAATTGCCAAGTTTGGGGATTTGAAAAACATCATATTTAAATAACCATGGGTTCTGGGTATTTCAAAAACTTCAAAGAACCATTGGGTTTCTTGAGAGAACTAGCAAAGAATGGGTGGTTTTATGTGGATATTTGATTTTTAAAAAATGAGAACCATGATTATACATATAATGGTAAGGTATTTAATTTTTTTGATAATCATGATATCAAGGGGTCTGATAGTTGGCCTACTCTAATTTTTACACCGACTCCTTAAGAGTGGGAGGATTCTTACATCTATAAGTAGACATAACTTTCCTCTTGCTTTTAAGTAGGGTTCATATTAGAATTATAACATTCATTCTAGTATTCATGGATATAACTTTGCTTTCAAGTACACTATGAAATTTCTCCAAGTGCTTTATGAGTGTATTTCATGTGGTGAATCATGTGACTTATAATGCAATCACATAAATAGTGTGTTTCAAAAATAAATTAAAAAATATTTAAATGTAAATTTTAATATTCATGATGGAATTAAATTTCTCACATAAACTCAATTTCATTATTTAATTTTCATTTTTTAGTTTCATAATTATATTGAATTTCTTAATTTTTTAATTACACATTGTAAATTATTTCAAAATTCGAATCTAATGTTTTAAATTTAGATTGGGTTGAATGAAAAAAATTTAAAATTAAGTTTAAATTTAAATTTTATTTCATTCCTTTTAAATTTTAAATTTTTGAACTTTCAAATGTCAAAAAAATACATTATTTTAGTTTTTGGACCATAAATGCCAATATAATACGTTTTATTAATTTTTTTTCTCTATTAAATGAATTTCACATCTGATATTATTTGAATAATTTAAAATATCTTTAATTTCAAATTTCAAGAAATTCCATTAATTAAAAAAATTAATGTAAAATTGTTAATTGAATAATTGAATAACATAACTTTGTAATGAAATTAACTCTACATTTAAAATAAATTGTTTTAGAAACATTTTATATGTTTTATAATTTCATAATTACATGTAATTTTAAACATTGATTGTTATGCATGTTGACATCCATGTTACCTTTGATTAATAGAGTTCAATCATGGTAGTATAAATATAATTTTCACAAATGTGTCAAGTATTTTTTGTCATGTATTGTGACACATGGTTGTCCATGTCATTGTTTGAATTTGATAGAATTGAAAGACAACATTACAACTTCAATATTCATGTAGGTGTCACATAGTCCATGTGTAATTAGATTCCAATATGATTAAAATAAAATCTTGATTTGGTGATATTGGACATGCTTAATTAATCAAAAAATATAATAATTATATCTTAATCAAATTATATACAATTAATCATTTTAGTCAAGTAACATTGACTATGAAATCATTGTAATCACAAAATTAAAGGTGAAAATGACATGTTTTAGATGCTTGAAAATAAACTCATGTGCAAAGATGAAGAGATATATTATCACATGTATAAGCTCTAATTGTATTTGCTTTCAAGTGTCAACTAGTTGTGTGAACAACCCATGCAAAACAAAGATGACCAAAAAAATAATGCAAGTTTAAAGTTCTACCTTGGCTTACATCCCACCATAAGTAAGGTAGGCATGGAAATTCATCCTCAAAGAGGAAGAATAAGATGTGTTAAAATGGATGTGAAGATGTTCTTTCATACTTGGGAACTTATAATATGCTAAAACTAATGGCAATTAGCAACATTTCGATCAAGACCCATGCATGATGGAAACAAACTTCAATTTTCATTGAAAATTGTGGTCAAATAAATACATGACACAATGAACATTGCCCCTTATTTGATTAACCAAAAAAACCAAGGGTTTGGTGTTTACCACAAAAACTTTTGTGGCTTGCTTTAGTTAATATTTGAGCAATGTCATGGGAACAAGGCATTATGAGGCACGAAGCTTCAAAAGTTTCTGTGGTAAACACAATCCCCAAACCCTTTAAAAACTAGTCTAGTAAGGTGTAATGGGCAACATTTCCTTTCAAATTAAATCAAATTACTTACTTGACAACCACCTTGGAATGCAAAATAATAGGTAGACTATTTCTCTTTTTCATACCTATCATAGTACATTTTCCCAGTTACCACCAATTCTAATATATTATAGATGTTAATGA
>Ga0116231_10013110_pt1 | contig 11796 bp, 12 predicted proteins | sample S1TSphgellanicum_2_FD_89695 | JGI IMG/M metagenome (GOLD analysis project Ga0116231, IMG submission 89695) | Host-associated microbial communities from peat moss isolated from Minnesota, USA - S1T2_Fd - Sphagnum magellanicum MG | ecosystem: Host-associated > Plants > Peat moss > Unclassified...
AGCTAGGTTAGTAGGGTAGGTGGTGAGTGCAGTAGCTAGGTAGAAAAGTGAACAGGGTAGCTATGTGTGAGGTCAGGTCCAGGGAAAAACGAGCAGGAACCAAAAAAAAAAAAGTACAATGGTTAGCAGCAAAAAGAAATGGACTGTCATGAACCCCATCTGGCGCCGAATGAAAAAACGCAAACCATCCAGTGGACAGAACGGCCAACTGGTGCATTGGTGGCTGTTAATTCACTCTGGCCAGATTGTGGTATGATCCAACTCCCTTTATAAAACAAGGGGTAAATGCCCTACTATTCCTATGACTTTACCCTACACTTATAGACCCAATCCTCTTGCAAAAAGAAGTTGTGCTCACACACCCCAAAAAAAATCATATTTATGTTACTCAACCAATGCAAAACCGTTAAATGGGGGCAACAAGCGACATTGGCACGAGAGGCTCTGTCCTGAAAATAAGATATTACATTTAATGTTCTACTTTGAACTCAAATTATATTGGATGAAAGTTTGTTGGCTTTATGAAAGATCCTGGGAAAAAAAAAATCGTAATTGTATTAAAAAAAAAGGTTTTCTAACCATCTTAGAATTCGTTGTGCATATTTAGAAATTGAAATCATAGTTCCATTGTCTTTTCTTTAACAATACAAATGGATATAAAGTTATAAATAATTATGTTGTTTAAGAAAATCCAAGTTTTTCAAACTTGGATAATTTAAAACAATTTTTAACAATGTGCATGAGGTATTTCGATGTTTAAAACAAACATCAATATTGAATGGATATAATTTATACGAAAAGATTTTTATTTTTAGTTTCATTTTAAAGTTTAACAATTTGACAATTTCTATATTTGTTTTTATCACATTTTGGGTTTGGGTTTTCCATAAAGGGTGTTTTGTTATGGTGTTTCATGGGTGTACATGTGGATAAAAAAATTGTCCAAATTATTTTTTGTGTTGTTATTGATATTTATGATTTTTGTTTTTGCACATTGTCCATGAGAAAAATGTAAAAATAAAAATTCAAGCCACAAGGTGCCAACATTTTGGTAATAATAAATTAAGTGGAAAATACAACATTTACATGCATATTTTCACAAACATTGCAGTTTAAATCAATGAAAATATTAATGGTTATTTTGTTATACATTAGAAGTGTGTTTGATAATTTGAATGTAATACAAATTGATTTGTGAAAATATGACCAATATGTTTTTGTTGCACCGTATTTGCATTCATTTCCAAGGACATATGGTCTTATTGAGATTTAACTTTTGTAGTATTTTCACTAAATTGTGATTTAATTAAAATTTATCCATGAAATATAATAGTTTTTTTTTCTTTTTTTTGCTCAAATATAGTCTTTTAAAATGTCAACATTAAAATCTCCCATAATGATGATTGGACAATGCATGAGTTTTATATACACATACAATATGTATTATTTTTCATGTATTAATATTAAAAGTTACTGATATATATTTTAAACCATCACTAGTTATTGTACTAAAGGAATTTAAGTGCATGTGTATGTCATACATCATCATTAACACATGACCATCATAGATTGAAATATATGAATACTTCAATGAATTTATAAATTTATGCACATTTCTTGATGCATTGTGTATTCTTGTTTCTATAAGACATAAGATATGAAACATTTGAAAGTTATGATCATGATTGATGTTTTTCTAATGTTGACATAAAGAAGTTGTATTCAAAGTTTGTATAACTACATGAAATTATGTAAGTTTTTTAATTGAAGAATTAATGGTATCTAAATTGCAATTTTTTTTTTATCTAATCATTTCTATATGTATTTTTGGATCCACATCAAAAATTTCATGTTAGAAAAGAATTAACAAAAATATTTTTTCTTTTGTTTGAATGTAAGATAATGTTATATATATTAACCCATTTTTTAACATTAGTGGGATCAAAAACCAATTCATCTAGTGATAATCCCTAAGAATGATGAATGATTTTTGTTATTGCAAGTTGAATTGGAAATTGAATCCTTGTTATGATAAATGATTGGGATTTACCAACTCTTATATCTTTGATGATAAGTTCAATTGATGTCCATTTTGATTCAATGTTACTATCATAATAATGATTATATTTTTCACTTGTTAGTTTTCCAATTTTAAAATTCTAAAACATTATCCATATAATGGTTTTTCCACAATATGTTTGTTGATGCTTTAAAAATGCCATCAGTTCCATTCACAAGATCATCAAATGTTGCATAGTTACAACACATAATCCAACCAAAATATTTTTTTTATATGAATTGTACAATGCAAACTTGTAGTTTTACTTGAATCATTTGAAAGTTTGTAAGATGGTGGACATGATTGATGGTTGATGTGCATTGCTTTGAAAATAAACATGGGATGTAATCTGTTAATGAACACACTTTCATTGTGTTTTTGCACCAATTTATTTGTATATAATAAATATAGAATAACAAAATTAAGTGGTTGTTGATTACAAATTGAATTTATAAATTGAATATCTTTTGTATTTTCTATTGTAGTACAAAATTTGTTCAACGTTTGTATATAAATTATATCATACTATTCCATAATTTTATTTAGTTCATAACATTCAAGGACATATGTTTGCCAAAAAATTGGTGCTAATGCATTAACATTATTTTTAATATTTTGAAATATCCAACTATTTTTCATAAGGGGTGCTATAAAAATCACATGTCATGATAACATCAACACCAGCAAAAAATTTGTTTTGAATGTGTTTTATGGACCTTAACCTATTATCTATAACATTAAACATTCTAACACCAACAAGTGATATTTCATCTATGACAACAATTTGTAATTATTCCAATCGACATGTAAGCCTATTTAATGAATCTAATGATAAGTTTGGTAAAGTAAATAAATATTATTAGATAGGTATGTTCAATGTTAAATATATTGTTAAACCATCAATATTGAAAATAATTTATTTATTGATGCCATAAGTAAAGCCTTGGTTTTTGTTAAATCAAAAAACATGTTTCCATTGCATAATCACAATAATCCTTGAATTATGAGTTTTAATGTAAAAGTTTTACTAGTTCTAGCACCCCCTGTCAAAAATAAACATATCGGTGTATTGGGATACAATTGTTTTCTATGTGTAACATCATCAAATATTAATTTTTGTTCTTCATTTAATTGTTTAAGTAAACTACGATATTTAAATTCTTCCTCATCATGGAATATGATGATTTTGTGAAATTTTCATCTTTTAAAAATTGTGATTTCTAGTTTGACCCATTATGTGTTTGAATGACAAAGTCAAATTATAAATCATAATGTTCAATATTGATTGTATTTGTTATAGGAATTATAAGACGTGGATCATTTATTTTATTATTTACATTGTCAATCCAAACGTTCGTTGAATGCAATGATTTTGATTTTGAATCTATTGAATCATACATTTTTTTGTATTTAAATATGGCATTTGGTAGTTGAAAATATATTTAATTGTAAAAAATTTATCATGTTGTTGACAATATGCATCATGTTAGGTTACAATAATTCTAAATTTCAATTTTTTTAGATTTTGGATTGGCAAATACAATAAAATTTGTTCTCTTCACTAATTTTCAATATTTTTATATTTATTATAACTTACAAACCTAATAATTTTTGGTTTGTAATGTTTTGATTTTTTTGAATGTTATAAAAAGAATTAAACTCTACTAATTACAACGATTCATATTCACTAGGATGATTAATATATTTGTCTATGATTAACGAGCACATTAGATCAATTGAATTTGGTTCCAATTCATTTAATGCAACTTGTGATTTTAACACAAAAACACACTTTTTAAAAAGAGAAATATTTATGAATTAAAATGTTTCAAATGAATGATATAATGGTAAAAAAAACACAAGGTAAGCAATAAGTTGAAGAACCATTTGTTGGGCATTAAGAAAAACATTACTTAACTTTTGAATTAGTGTATTTTCATTTATATTATTTGGGATGCACTTTTTATGATAAAATGTAGTTTTGATGTTATTAATTTTTTTTTTTGTCAAATATGATGTGCAATATGTTGTAGTTGCATATGGGTCCAATACAAATTGAATATTTGTATTTGCAAACTACAAATGAATAGCACACATATTAAATGCATTAGTTTTTATGTTTTTAGGTGTTCATTTTAAGAAAATGTGCGGTTTTGTTGATTTACTTTTCAAACTTAATATATATGTATTTTCATCAAAGTTTAAAGAATTTAGATATCCAAAAAATGATATATCATCATTTTTATTTTTATTTTTAAAGGTTAAAATATTTTGTTTACTTATGTATGGAGGTATTATTATGAAAGTGGATAATTTTCATTTATTTAAACCAGTTCTAAATTTTTTGTTTCACACATAAGAAGCAATGGATAATGAAATTTACAAACAACATGTTTTTTTTTCCTTACATGTGCATGTGTGTTGATGTTATTGTGCATTTTGTAATGGGTTTGGTAACAATGATACATCACAAGAAATATACATATTTACAAATCATTCTTTTTTTCATTTGTGTGCACTCCATACATAGGTGCATTTCTTATTCACAAAAGTCCATGGTCATGTTGTTTCCATGATTTTAGAATTTAATAACCTATATATATATATATATATATACCCCAAAAATAATGATATGTGTGATAGTTTATAAAGACAAAATCTTTTGTGATCATAATATTTTACACATGTGATAGGGTCGATTTGTATCAATTCTGTTATATGAACAAATTGGAGATATTCTATTTTATTTAAGAAATTTAATCTTAAAGCATGTAATGTGTGTAAAGTTTTATTGAGAGGATCCCATAATCTTTCAGCATAGGTAAAAATGACAAAAAATGTTGGAAGATCAAGTTGTTGAATCATTACAAATAATTTTTTCCCCAACCTTTCAAAATAATCAAATGAATTATGCAAACTTTCAAATCACGATAACCTAAATATGATTTGAAAATATTATATAAATTTGGTTTATCTTGTACTTGATAAGTTTTTAAAGTTTTACCACATTTTTTCCTTTTTCATATTCACACCCAACTAAAACCTATGACTTTTTGGATGGAAACTTTAACAACTTAGAAAAAAAGGTTAGAGGGTAAATGCAAGCTAGAGTGGCCCATTATGGATTCATAAAAAAACATCTATAATGTCCATATGGGTGCAAATGGGATACAATGAATCAACGAGATTATCGTAAAAAAAGATTACATGTCATTTTTCCCAAAATAATTTTTTTCATATGAATGAATTTTGGAAAAATATTTTTTGCAACTTGTTATAATAAATGCTTATAGTTGTCCAAATACATGAATTTTTTTTTCTTCATCATTTTTTAATAAGTATGAATTTTTTTAAGTGTCTTGGTTCCTTGTAAATTTAATGTTTTATTTTTTTAAATAATAATAATTTCAAATCATAACCTTTTTTTAATTTACATTTTCTTGTATAATAAACTATAAATTTTCTTTACACATCATGTTCATTTTACCCCATTTATGTGTCATAAAGGACTTTTGAAGTTTTTAAATTCTAAAACAATTTTCGAAAGTTCTTTGAATTTTTAAAGTTTTATAATTCCACATATCTTAAGGTATGAGTGTTTTTTAATGTGGTTAATAGGTCTTTGTCCTCTTAATTTTTTCCCCATCAAATGTGTTTTATTGTATGAATCCTTTTGATAGTCATTTTTCAAAATTGACTCATGTCTGACATGTTGCTATTCACTTTTAAAGGTGCTAAATCAAAACTTAAACTTTAAATTTCATCGAATGGATTTTTGGTTTGAATTCTTTGAAATTCATATGAATGAAAGAGCAATATTTTTTCATGATTACTTTGGATTTAAATGACAAAACATAAATATTTATCCAATTTTGATTGTTTTTCTTTGCAATTCAACATTTTTTGTGGCTTGTTGGATTGTGACTACACCCATATTTTGATAATTTTTTTCGAATTCCAATGATTGATGGCCAAATTTGATATTATTTTGATGTTATTTTTAAAAAAAAAATCCAAGCCCATCTAAAGGTCCTTGTTCTATGTTTCTCCAAAAACAATTACCTTAAGAAAATTTAAAATTGAGTTAGATATGGACTTTACATTTTTCAAGCATTTTCACATTGATTAAAAGTCCATAACTAATATTTTTAAAATAATTTAATGTTAATTTGTTCAAACTTGTGTTCATTAAAAAATAAATCATTTTAAATCCTTATAAATAATATTTAAATCATTTTACAATCCATATATCAAACAATTTGCCAATGGGCAAATCCCACAAATTCAAGTTACAAAGTCCATAATGTTTTTACCTTGATGAGTTATGAAAAATATTTTGCATACTCATTTAGATATCAAATTGATAATTAAAATCCAAATCCCTAAGATGAAATTAGTATATATGTGCATAATTATGAAGCTTCCAATCACAACACCCTACATAATTTAACCTTGTGACATAAAAAAGGCCACTTTACCTTGCATCTACCTTATAAATATTTGTTGAAAATTCCCCATATTTATGAAGTAATTCCCATTGAGCTATTTGTTAATATATAAAACTTTTAAAAATTTGTCGAGTGTGCTCATAAAATAATGTTGGAAAATTTAATTCCTTTGAATGTTTATCTTTATATAAATCCAAATGGTAATTTTTTTGACTTGGGGCAATAGAATATATAGTATTTTCATAATCCATTATTTTTTGAACATCTAAAAAATTATGTATCATTGAATATATTCATGTACAATATATTTCATCATTGTCAAAATCAAAGTTATTAGATGATGTATTATTGTAAGTCAAAATTTGAAATTATAAATTCATATGCAAAACAAATTAATTTGCTCGTTGATGATGAATGGTAACATTCAAATATTTGTATAATGATGTTTCAATTAAATATCATAAATAACCATGACCATATTTGGACGAACATTTTCTAACATGTAAGGTGATTTGAATCCACAACGTTGTTTAAGAAACACACCTATTGTTGCATTGTCATGTGGTAAACATGATAATATTGATTGAGTTTGACTCACATTTATAAATACATTAATAACATTACCATGCATGTTATATTGCCCATACCCTTGGAGTTTATAAATTTGAGCAAAATTAAAACATGTTGAAATGAAATGTTCCTCTAATTGCGTTAATTTGTGAATTGATGGAATGATTTTGTTTTTAAATTTTTTATTTGATACTTGATATAAAGGTGGTTTATTTCCACTAATATTATGTAAACAACTTGTACATATGTATAATGTTAAACTAAGTTTTATTTGAATTTGAAATATATAAAAAGTTATCTTGACAATTGATTTGAAAAGCATTTAAGTTGTTTTGAAAACCATAACCTTTCACAACAAAAACACAAGAACCTTTCATAAATGATAAAGTGTAATTGTCATATGTTTAATGCACTTTAGAAAAAATTTAAAAACCAATTCCCACACGACTTCTTGCAAAACATGATGTTCAATCAAATAAAATAGAACATAATGTTAATATTAAAAAAAACACACATAATTCAATATACATTGACATTTATAATTTAAAAATTCAAGATGTTCCCATAATTTTAATTTTAATTTTTTTGTGTTACATTAGGTTCAACAATCAGATGGGAGTGTTCCATTTGAATTCTTAAAAACTTTGGTAAGGTAGACTAAAGTGAACAAATGAGACAAAATGTCAATGATAAAAACAGTTGTGTATTTTTCAAAAAATTATAAGTATTGAATACTATTTTATTTATTTATTTGAATAATATTTGTATTACAAGAGATGTTGAACAATGAAACAACATACTCCAATGGCGAATCCCAATTATCTTTCAAAATGTCCATTAATGCATAATTAAAATTTTCATTCCAATAAAAAGTGTAGTTAGTGCAATAATTTGAATAGGAGGTTGTTGCACCACTAATTTCGAAACAAATGGAAAATCATCTAAATCTATGGTAACTTTGGGATCATTAACTAGAAAAATAGGCAAAGATTTAAATAGACCATCAACATATTGAATTGGTTCCAAATGTTGAAAAGTGTACACTATATGTAAGGGGATAGATTAAAAATCCATGCCACATTGAAACATAATGCATTTTGATACTTTATTCCAAATGTAAATTGGCCTTTGTAGATATTTAATTATTTAAAATATTATTGTGAAATCTCCCCACAAACTTCACATACTAGCACTTAATGCCATATTTGTCACATATTGATGTTCATTTGTGACCATGCCTTGATGCAAATCAAACAAAAACCTTGGATTTAATTTTTGAATACGACATTGTTGGGCTTTTTTTATATTCAATAATAAACATTGATTTAAATGTGCCATGTTATTTTGTATCAATTCAAGAAATGATAAATGATTATCCAATGAATAAGATATAAAAAAAAAAAGACAATTGCCTATTTCATATTTGTATGTTGAAACTAAATGGAGGCCATATGAATGTAATACATGTTTAAATGATGAATCAACAAGATTTAATAAAGGTGTTTCCATTATTATAAACTTCATTTTAATGGATATTTATATAAACAAAATCATGGTTCCCACATATTCACATTCAAAAAAAATAAAATCAATGATTCATTTAAGACTATTTACGTTTAATTTTTTTGAAAAACTCTTTACATTGAAAAAATTACCTACATTGAAAATTGCTTCACATACAAAATGTTGCATTTAAAATGAATTTCAGCATTTGATGTATAAGAACTTTCCTTTTTTTCTATAAAAAAAACTATGAAAATGATTATATAATATGGGTTATTTAAATCAAAATTTTGATATATAAGGAATTTCCACATACATAGATTATTCGTATACTAAAGGTAATTATAGAAAATTCACGTAAAAACTATCAACAACCTTAATGTCTAAGAAGGTTTTTGTTTATAAATTGATTTTGATTCAACAAAATCAAGCTTGCAATTCACATTACATTGGACATAATCATAGGAATAATTATGATTATGTCCAATGTAGTGTGAAATGCAAGTTTGATTTTGCTCCTTCACCCTTCAAATTGGCTTTTGCTTGTGAGATAAATTGTTGGATGTTTTTTTAAAAACCAACAAGGGCAAATGTGATCAACAATTGAAATTTACCATGAATGCAAATCGAACTAAAGAGTTGAACTTATTTTGGACAAGGCAAATGTAAGAATTCAAATTTTGTCATATGCACAATTACTTCAAGCCATTTTTTTTCAATAATCAATAACACATGTTCATCATTAGTTGCAATGGAACCACAAAAAAAGCCTAATTTTTTAACTGTTAATTTTGAATGACAAGTGTTGTAATGAACACCACCTGTTGGAGAAATGATGACATTTGTTACATGATAATTTTCACGTTTTTTTAAAAATGGAGGCGTAGTAAGGCTAGTTATGGACAACACCTCGATCACTTCAAATATATATATATATATATATCTATATATGTTCAAACAAAAAGGTAAATGACAATAAACATAAACATAGGGTAAATGTGGAAAAAGGTAGACCAATCAAGAAATAAATAAAACCATGCGCACACATACACATAATATGTAAATTAAAAAGTGAAATGCATAAGAAATGCATAATAAAATATGTTGTGGAAATGTAATAATTTAAAAAATTAATACCTAAAGAACAAGACAAAGAACAAGACAAAAATTTAATAACAACAAAAGAAATATTATGAAAATAAGGTCATTCAAGCACGAAAAAAAAACTTTATAACCCTTTTTTTCACAAATAAGAAATGAAAGAGATATATGGTTATAACACACTCCAAACATTTTATCCCATATTTTTTACCCTAAAAGGAATTCCATTGGACAATATAAAACATTTTTTTCACTTTTACTAGCAACATTGTACTTTATGTTTAATATGCAACGAAACATGGATTTTTGTTCTTTAAACAATTCTAGTAAAGAAAAGTCATCTTGATGTAATTTTATTTTCTATAGGCCATTTTAGTAAAGAGAATTATGTGGCTGCCCGATTTTCCCTTCCTCAAGGAGGCAAGAATCAAATGGTTGCTTTTGTTTTTTGTTTTTACATTAGATTCAAGTGGCCACCAGATTTTCCTTTTCTAGAAGAAAGGAATCTCCTTGGGAATAAGAGAATTATGTTAGCCATCTAAATCTCCTTACTACCAGGCAAGAATATGTGTATATATTTGACCCTGGATGAAACCATCTAATGGCCACTAAGTGGTTTTGACATTGGACTATGAAAGCCCACCTAGTGTTTATTATTATTATCATTATTATCACCTGGAGGCCATCGAGAGGTTTTGACATTGTATTGTGAGGGACCACTTAGTGGCAACCAAAAAAAAAATTCCACCTAGAGACCACTTGGTGGCCACCGAGTGGTTTCAATGTTGGACTGCAAAAGACCACCTGGTGGCCACTAAGTAGTTTCAATGTTGGACTACAAGGGATCACCTAGTGGCCACTAAGTTGTTTTTTTTCCTTTGCATGGAGAACACAAGGTAGGTTCAACCCTAAACTACGAATGACCACCTAGTGGCCATCAAATTGTGTTTTTTTCCCGCCTAGAAGCCATTTGGTAACCACTAGGTGGTTTTGACTTTGGATTGCGAAGGACCATTTGGTGGCCACCAAGTGTTTTTTATTTTTTATTTTGCTTGGATATACCACCTAGTGGCCATTAGGTGGTTTTGACCCTAAATTGCGAGGGACCACCTAGTGGTCATTGATTTGTTTTTTCTGCACGGAAACCACTTGGTGGCTACTAGGTGGTTTCAACCCTAAATTGCAAGGGACCACATGGTGGCCACCAAGTGGTTTTTTGTTTTTTTTGTCTATAGACCACCTAGTGGCCACTAGGTGGTTTTGACCTTAAATTACAAAGGACCACCTAGTGGCCTCAACGTTGGACTCCCAAGGGCTATTAGGTGGTATTGATTTTTGATTACTAGGGGGATTACCAAGAAGCACCTAGTGGCCACTATGTGCTTTCCATCCTAAACTGTTAAGGACCATTTAATGGACCACATTAGAAAATTATGTGAACACTTAATTATTTTTTATGCTAAAAAATAACACTTTGAAAATTTATTTTTCAATACATTATTATTAATTTTTTTCATCATCTTTTTTAAAATAATTGAACATGCAATGAACATTAGGTTTTGTTTGATGTTTTATGTGTAAAATTGAAAAAATAAAATTAAATGATGCAAAAGAAAATAAATGAATTTACCTCTTTCAATACATATTGAACACTTGATAATTTGATGTGTAATTGTAGAAAGCAAATTCAATTAGCTTTGTTAACAACCTTTGTTAATATTGTGTAATAGTGCCTTCAAATATCAATCTCGTTTTAATGTTGTTTTCACATTCTTGATTAAAACCATAACACAATGGCCTCCATTGTATGCCTCAAGAAATTATTCATACTAGTGTGAACCCGGTGCATAATGCACTCGTGCCCCCCCCCCCCCTGCCGTTACTTACTTCGGACCGGAAGCAACCTCTCCTCTTGCACAGTTGTTGTGAATGCTCCCTGGAGCTGCTGGCCAGACGTCATCCAAAAAAAATAAAATAAAATACGTAGCCTTAGATTTTTCTGCCCATTTTTTATTTTTTATTTTTTATTTTGTTCCTTCATTTTTGTCAATTTAAGAGAAGGGGAGAAAAATCCGAAAAATAAATCCAAAAAAAAAAGATAAAAAAAGAAGCAAA
>Ga0116231_10013111_pt1 | contig 11796 bp, 11 predicted proteins | sample S1TSphgellanicum_2_FD_89695 | JGI IMG/M metagenome (GOLD analysis project Ga0116231, IMG submission 89695) | Host-associated microbial communities from peat moss isolated from Minnesota, USA - S1T2_Fd - Sphagnum magellanicum MG | ecosystem: Host-associated > Plants > Peat moss > Unclassified...
CCCCCCCAAAACACTAGTGTTAACCAAGGTTACAATTCTATTATATTTTAAATCAAAGAATCACTTGTTATATATCCAATTGTATGAAAATATAACTGATTGGGATATTATTCTCTAAATAACCATCAACATTGAGATCCAATGAAGGTTGGTTTACTACAAGAATTGCCAAGTATAAAAACCCATTGGGAAGATCTTAAACCTAGGGTTGTAAACTCCATTTGGTTAATCTATACAAAATCATAATTCAAATTACTTTGATTAGGGCTAGCATTAGAGTTCCATGCATGTATCAAAGATGAAGGTTCCAACTTACACATAATGATTTGATTGCTTTGAAAATTGTTGAAGTTGTGAATTTTTGACTTGGAATTACCCATTTTAAGGCAATGTTTTGGACATGTTTTTTTAAAAGCATGTCAATGTGCCACAATTGATGAGAAATTTTTTAGGGGAATAGGTAATGTTTTTATTGAATTTGCTTAAAAAGACTTTCAAAAATTCATTACGTGGATTGAGAAATCTAAGAAAGGTCAACAAGAGTGACTGAAGGCATGTATTTATTATAGCACATAACCATGTAAACTAAAACACCATAATCAAAATAAGGTGAGGAACCATTTTTCAAAAGAGTCTCATGCTTGGCCAAATACTCAACTACCTTGATAGTTTCAACATTAATTATTTTCAAAAATGTTTAAAATTTCACAATTTTTTTCAATTAAGAAAATTTGGTGAAGGAAAAGATTGAATATTCAAAAATATTCAGTTTTCAAAATTAAAATTCCAAAATTATTTAATTAATTGATAGACACAAATGTATTATGATAATTTGATATATTATTCTTTTTTTATATTATGCTTTGGCTTCTTTTTTTTACTTTTTTCCCCAAAAAACTTTACAGGAAAAGGGGGCATTTAAGCTTGTCAAATTTTCCTTATTTTTTAACAAATTTGATAAATAGCTAACTTTCAGTAAAGATGTTTTTCTTCCTTAAAGAATGTGGACATGTCCAATTGGAATTGGATTTAAATTGTCACTTTCATGTTTCAAATGCCCAATGGATACTACACAATGAACTTTGGTGCGCCTTATCTAACACATTAACATTTTAAACATTTTTTTGGGTTCAATGCCCTTAATAGAGTCTTGTTACCCCAACCAAGAATGTTAACTTATCTACCTATGTTGATTTTGGCATACTTACCATGAGAATATGTATCGAACATTTTGAAATGTAATTTACTTTCATATCTTACATAGTAATTAAAGGATCAAAATTTTATTTTTATTTGCAACTTTCACATACCATTTCAAGGCTATTTTCTAATTAGGCAAGGTGTTCACAAAATTTGTCTAGCTTATGTCTACCTATGTGTGCAACTGCATAAGGTAATTTACATAATACGTCACTTCATGAAATGGTACTAATATTTTAAATGACATAAATATATGTTCCACCAAATACAATAATTAATGAGGTAATATTATTTGCAAATGTAATCATTTAAAACACAATAAGACCATCTCTTGCCATTTGTTAACAATCTAACTCATCTAATATATAGCCATATTGTTCACATTAGGTGGACCTTAGATAATTCAAATGATTGCATTTGGGGTGGCTATTTCTTCCTTTGTGATGCACCTTGCCTACACCTAATTTTGTCAACCAAATATGGTGGGGAGTCAAATTCCTTGGGTGCAAATGACCTTGTGTAATTAGCATTAGTACAACTCTTGAAAAACAAAATATTTTTAACTTCCTTGATGTTTCCTATGTTCTTTGTTTCAAACTCCAACTTTAATACTATGGTTTCATATTGGGTCATATCAAGTTGAAAAGTAAAAATTTCATTTAATTTGAGAATGAAAAATAAATAAATTTTCATCCGATGGCAAACTATGATCAAACCTAGCCAACATGAAGCAATATTTATCTTGTTTCATTGTGACTATGTGGCCTATGTCATTAGCCCAATTGTGAACATGACCTTGTGATAGAACTCAATCATGAAAAAATATTTAAAATTTGAAACTAATTTCCAATCATACAAATTAGTGAGAATTGAATATCTCCCCCACCTTAAGTCTAAGATAAATAATTGCTTCCAAGAAATTCCACTCATCAAAAGGTTTCCAACATATCAAAAAACTTGCCCCAATTTCCTTAAAATCTATAGTTGTTTGATTTTTTGGAATTTTTTGAAAAAAATGTTCAATATTCAATAACTTTTGAATTGTAGGTTTGAATAATGCCAGTCCCTTTGATGCACCCCCTACTCATCAAGGGCTTTTGTATGGTGAAGGGCACTATGATTTGGGAGATCCCAACATGACAAACAAAGAAAACTAACTAGCTACCTTCCCTTATAAATAGATACATAGTTTGTTTAAAATCACATTGCACCGTATTGCATCTTAAAACTAAGGTTTGGTATTGAGCAAAGTTCATTTCTAAAACTTCCATCTTGCATCCCACATATTTTATATTTGCATCAATTGGGCTTGTACCTTTCAAGCTAGCACAACAAAATTTAAGGAGTGTTTTGGCCACTCTATGATTTACATCGATTAAGCAACGCTTTGCATTTTCACATTGAAAGTGCAAACCCTAGGTGTACATTAACTTGTATATTTGCAAATTAATTTTAGGAGGTGTAGTTATAATAATAACTTCATTGTCCATGTCCACACCTCTTTTAATTGATGATGTTAAAACCAAATTAATCATCCATCGAAAATTTGAGAAACTTCCTTAATTTTTTTAAGGGTATTAACAAAGTCAAATTCCAAATTTGACTTTATCTTCATAAAAATTATAGTTCATATGCATTTCTTGCAAGATTTTATGTTGTTTCCTTTTCATTGTGTAGCCAATGAAATCATAACATAGGTTGTCCTTCATCCAATGCATTATATTAATCATTTATTAAGTTAATTAAATGTAATGTAAGTAATTAATTACATATATATATAATTTTATTTTTATTTTTATTTTCAATTTTTTTTCAAATAGAGATAATATATGTCTAGAGGTTGTGATGTATAGTAGGTGTTACATGTAATCAAATCAAAAAGTCACATAATTTACTTATTTGATTAGCCACACCATGACCAAGTGGTCACATATATAGTTTGAATTGGTCTTTAAAACTTTTGGTAATCTCACATCACAATATTAGTAACTAAGGATATTGTCATGTCATTAACTTGCATTAGGTAAAGTAGACCATTCATAAAATTGATTACCTTAACTTTTTAACATGATTAAAGAAATACCTTACACTTTATATTATATAATTCTTTCAATGTTGGCCAATAAATATCCAATTTCTAAATGTGGTAGCCATTGGTCACTTCTTAGATGGTCCACATTGTACCTCAATATAGTCCATTTCCTCTTCCTTGTCATCGAACTAAAGATTATCATCAAACACTCTATAGTGTAGATCAAATATTAACCATACATGACATGTAAACTTTGTTAAACATGGATATCTCAACTATATATATATATATATATATATATTGGTGGTGATTCCATCTCAAAGAACTCACACATGATCATGATTGGGTGAATACAAGGTATGGCAACTCACTTTTGGTGCCATAATGGTGGTTTTTGATGGGTACCCCTTGTTCAAAGGCATATGGTGAGTAGTATATTTTTAAATATATTAATTGGAAGTTGAATGTAAACTAAAAAAATTATTATGAAGATATTTGTGTAGTTGTTTATTTGACAAAGGTTTATGTGCTAGTAGTAATGGACTTTAAAAGTTCAAAATTATGGATTAATCGGTTGTTTAGAATGATAGAAAATTGAAAGGTTCATCTTAAATTTTATTCAAATTTATCTACAGTGACTTAACATATGAGTTAGAATGAACTAACGTACTTTTATGTGAAAATTTTCCTTAGGAATCATAGCCAAATTCCAGTTATGAACTTTTGAATGCCCTAAATTAACTTGTATTTTCATAAGTCCATAGCATTGTTATTTTTCATTCATTTTCAAATTTCTCCAAAGGTACATATATTTGGAATCTTTACTTGGGCTCTTATTAATATGGAATTTATTGCTTTTAATACATGGAATTTATTACCATCTAACCAATGGTACCACATAAAATTAAAATTTTAACACCAGAATGTGAACTTTTGTGGAATATGATTATTTTAAAAAGTGAGCCACCATATTGTGCATTTACCCAATTTAATAGTCATAAGAATTTAAGTTTAATTCAAAATAGGTAATGTTGGTTTTGTTAAGAAAACTAGCTATGTACGATTCATAGCTTAGTTTGTAGCTAAGAGTAGCTAGTAATTTTGGATCATTGTTAATCATTTGATAGAGGTTAAAAAATGCTTAATGTTACAATCATTTGTCAAATCTAAAGTGATGACATATGCTTAATTATCATGATTAGAGGTGAATTTTTGTTTCATGAAGAAGTTACCCTTGAAAATTATGATGTACCCCTAAATTTGTTAAATGTATTTGGGGTAAAATTTTTGCCAATTTTCAAGCTTGCAACAAAATGCAAACTTAAGGTGTATTCCCTAGCTCCTAACAAAGAAATGGAGTTGAAATTTTGAAATGACATTAAAAAGAACTCATAAACAAAATTTCAAGGTGATATCAACTTACACGAATCAAGAAAGAAAGTGATTTGTGCAAGTTGGAATCAAAATTGTGCACAAACAAGTCACAAGTTACCCAAATTCACAAGACAAATCACAACTCAAATTTAGAAACAAGCCAACACTTACTTTCCTATAGGATATGTTGTGACCATTAGTAACCTCACCTTTGATGATCATTTTGATAGGTTCTTTTACTTGAACCAACCTCTTAACTTGTTCGAATGTTTTATATTTTACTTTCTATCATATAAAAAAATGTAACCCAAAGTTTGATGGTCATTATTATAAGGAAAAGGTTCTAAAAAGTCTTGGTATACCATTATCGAAATGGGTCTCTCCACTTTGGCAAGCCATCAAAAAAGATTTTGGAATTAAAGACCTTAGAAACATACTAATGTTCAAAGGTTTTTCATTTATGACTGGAGCTACTAGGGCACTTTGCAAGTTGGGACAATAACCTTAGTTGCAAGTTTGTTCCCTTATTGTATTACTTCAATTATAAATAATAAAAATGGATGTTTTCTTGTTTTATGCATGTGGTTCACCTTGTGACTAGCAATGGGGCTACATCAAAGTGGCCAAAAATCCTCAAACTTCCAAGAGGGAATCACAATTGTTTTTCAATTTTGCCAAGTTATGGGTCCCACAACTTTGCAAGTCATGATTATTGCATACAAGCTTTGATTGAAGTGCTTTCAAAGAAAACATTATAACCTTGGAAAACAACTTTCCAATGTTGTATCGCATGCCCAATTTGGAGGTCATTTAACCTTTGTTTCCTAGTTTTGGTGCTCAAGAATCAAATTGTCAATTTGACCCCCATACATTTCTTTTGGCCATAACTTCTATCTCATAACTTGAAATGAAAACTGTGAACCCATTTTCAACATTTGCACTTTAAAACCTTTTTCATGGTATGTTGAAAGTCCAATTTGGACCAAGTTTATTGCGTTCACTTTTGTCCCAAAGATTTGAAACACCCTTGCAACTATAACTTTCATAATGCTTGTCACTTGGGAATGCTTGGGACTCATTTCCTTCCATTCCCCCACACTTATGGGATGTGCTTGAGGCCTAAAACATTCTCCCAAGTTGCATCCTCTTTTATGGCTTAACCTTGGTCATGTGCCCAAAATTAGGTATAGAGGAGGAAAGATGGAAGGAGAGCTTGTTTCAAGCATGATGTTGACAACTTTTGAAGGATAGTGGGGAGGAGGACAAGTTAATGAAGTCGTTTTGAAGGTGAAATGGGAAGCATTGAGGGTGATAGAAAATGAGAAAAAACTTTAATTTTATGGTGGTAAAAACTTTTACTAAATTATTTTTAAAACCATTTTGAGTGAGAAAGATTTGGACTAGACCTTTTGGAGGAGGAAAGCAAACCGAAATGGTAAGGAGATAGTAGAAAAGGGCAAGAAATATCTAGGAGAGAATGTGTATGATAAACACAATTGGACTAGAGCTTTTTTTGGGAGTTTGTGTGATCGTGAAAATGTTGTGTTAATTTGCAATAGTTCATGAAGCAAAACCACTAACACAAATTGTGGTGAAAAGATGGGAATCATGTGGTAAAAAAAAACATATGATGATAAAATTAAAGTTGAGGATAATGAAGAGTAAAATTAATAAAATTTATATTATAAAAAAACTTGTGAAATTCACACAAAAAAATGGATGTTAAGGAAAGAAGGAGGTTCATAAGATCTAGGTAAGGGGTGTAAATCACAAGTTCTCTAAAGTTCAATGTTGTGATGAATTCATACAGTTTGAAAAAATTCCCATTTTTTATGAAACCATTAGTTTTGATTTTTGATTTTTTTCTTAAAAACCTCTAGTTCTTTAAATAATTTTTGTTTTCAAACTTTAGAAAACTAAGGTATCAATTTTTGAATTCTTTTACAAAGCTTATTTCAAAGCTTTGGTTTTCATAAATTTAAAAAGAGTCGATTATTTAAGGTGGTTATCACAACTTTATTATCAAAATTAAATTTTTTAGTTAACAAAATGAAAACATTATTGTGTTTGTAAAACTTTTGTAAAACATATTTGTAAAATTTTGGATTTACAACTAAAGATCATTAGGTTTGTGCAACATCTCTAATAGCACTTGCTATGTGAGAATCTATAAGTTTTTATGACGTCTAACATCCATAACTGATTATCCCCTTCCCCCCCATCCATACCCATAAAAATGCAATACAAAATGAAAGAATATTTTGTATTTAGATGTCACCATTTGGGGCAATCACAATGGTTGGTCAATGAAAAAACAATCATTTCACATAGTCAAAAAAGTGTCATAGCGAGTCAACATGTCTTCTACAACAATCAAATTTTTTTTATTGGCCAATTTTGTAGAATGTCCTTATGTTGTTTCATAGTTTACTAAACCCTTAACTTAAGAGCCAAACCATGTAAAGGCTTTTGACCTCACAATAATATCAACTTTTTGAACAATTTAAAATGCACCAAGTTTTCAAAGGTCTTTTTTTCATCTAGGTATCACATGAGGTGATACTTGATGATTCTTAATAAGAAAATTGAAATGAAAATTGACTAGGTACAAAACCTTGTTCATGATACCCACCCAACATTGGTTTGAACTTGGATGGTTAAAATTATTGTTGTAAGGAAGGTAGAAAATAAGTTTGAGTTATAAGTATATAGACGTTACAAGAAAATAATAGTTGATTTACTTTCACACCACATTTGTAGTTGATATGAAAAATGATAATTCTTGAAATAAAAAGTGGTGGCAATTAGTGTTGGGCAAATATCAAATTTTTGTGATGTTTGTTGGATAAGATATCTAATTAGGAATTTTTTTGGATATCAAATATTAAATTTTTAAAAAAAAAATCATATATGTAGGTTAAATATCATATTTTAAGATTTTTTATTTGACCCAGATATCTATGTGTTGGATATCAATCATTATTTATCAATCGCATATCATTATCATATATTCCAATTACACATATTTTATGACCAAACATCATTTAAACTAAAATAACAAAAAGTAAATTGAAAAGTAAAATGCAAACAATATGACATAATATAAATAATTAATTACATGTCATTAATTTCATTTTAATCAAAACAACCTTCAAACTCTTCCAATTTTGCATCAACTTTGATAATGATACTAGCCAAAGAAAGCATAAAATTGAGATCCAACTATTCCAAAGTTTTATTGAACTAAAAATGCAACTATTAGAAACACTAACTATGTTTAGCCCACTAGTCTAAAGGACATTTAATGTCCTCTATATCATGATATTTCCTGAATAAATAAACCTTTTGCCTTAGCACTTCTTTCAAAGGTTCAATTGTCCTAGCCGACATTTCAAAAATGTCAAGGTTGGAGTCTTCATCACAAAACCATAATTAAACAAAACTTGTGCAAATATAAATAAGTCTTCAAAAGCAAAAGGAAGAGTTCCTTCTTGCCATTCTACAACACCAACACCAAATTCTTTACTAGCAAAAAATTGTTATAAGGTTTTTATATCTTAGATTTAACATTAATGCAAACATATTATGGGTTTTTCTTTCATCAAACTTTTTTAAGAAAGGAAAAAAAAACACCCAAAACACCAAACACTTATCTATTTAAGTTGGAAGCTAAGAAATCCAACTCCACACCAATTATAACATCCTTTTCCACTAAGCCATCCACAAATATATTTGTTTCAGCCTTTTTTCTAAACTTACAAATCATAGTTATGGTTATAAACAATGCATCTAACAAAAGCCAATGGCCCTTAGATTGGTTCATAACACAAGCATTAACCATCGGGAAAAACACATTTGTAACCAAAAGAAGGGTGTATAAAAAAAATAGTCTCTTATGCATAAGTAATTCATAGTAGAAACACAAACCTTCAAAATTCTAAAACACCATCAATTCCAACAACTTACATTGTCGAAATTGCAAACCCAATGCTACCATAAATTCCATTTGTGTTATTGATTTGTCAGAACAAGGTTCAATGTTCTATGTGTGAATTGTCAACTGGTGCATACATGGTGATCTCTCACTGACTTGTCATAGTGGGAGCAAATAATTTGCTACCATGTACAACACCATACGTTAAAAATCTAAAATCTACTGAGATATAGCTTGAGGTTAGAACCCTATGTGTTCAGTTAGTCCATGTGAGTTGTTAACCCATCTCTAACAAATGCATCAATGCAAAGAAATATTAAATTCCTTGCCTACTAAACCTTAATTTCATAGACATCTTGATATCAATGTCTGAACCAAAGTATGGGTGACATATATCAAGTTGACTTAAAACCACTTAGGAAAAAAAAAAATTGTGTAGGTATGGGTTGTAGATATATCTCTATTAACTTCCCACTTCTGTTTTCATTTTTTTCATTCTACTCAACCCAAGGACACCCCACTGAAGCTTCTAGTATTCACTTAGATACTTGCCTTACGACATGGATTAAAGAGAGACTCAACAAATATCCCCATTCATAATGCATATCAATTCCTCTATCTACATGTCCATTTCTCTACAGCTTGGACTTTTTTCTTTTTGTCATCAATCTTCAATATCAAACCCTTATGGAATCTATTCTTACCAAGGATATATTGTTTGCCATAGTGTAGTGATTGGCGTAATGGAAATTAAATACAACAACTACTAATCATGACAAGTCAAACCTACCATCTTTTGAAACTGATGATGAAATAAGATAAACTTGCTAACATTGCTTCCAAATTCTCTTTCTTATCCTGCCTTCCACAGTCCTACTTTCCAAGCCTCCATTCAATGTTGCAACTTCCTTAACCATCCATGGCTTGGTGCCGATCAGTTCTACATAATACACAAACAAACAAGACTTCCTACCCATATTCACAAGTTTTTTTGAAATAGTAATTGTTACAGTTATCTTAGAGAAACAAACAATGACAAAATAATTTCTATCGCTAACATGCAGAAAGTTGACGACCACTAAAAACAAAAACCTTAAAAACTTGCTATGTTCACATGAGAATATTATCCAATTGCCTTTATGTCAAATCACACATCAACTATTACTTTAGATATGTGCCAAGTGAGGGGAGGAAGGACATTACCAAATATCCTAACTATGGTTTGTTTGTTACAACACAAGGTTATCAACTTCATGAAATTGCAAAGCTTTTTAAAACATAATCACCTTGTTGGCAAACATGCATTTTCAATTAAAACCAAATTTAATATTGAAATTATTAAAAATCTGGCACTAACATTAAAAAATTTGTCAAAAGGGTTTAGGGTTAAAAAAATTACCTTGTTTTCATTAGGGTATTCAACTTCCTAGGTTGAATTCCATGCATGCCTTATTCCATTCTTGTTTACTTTTTCTAGACTTTTTGGGCCAAGTTATGCACTTTTGTATATCTTATTGTGTAAATTTAATGGAAACATGTTTCAACCTTATGCAATTTTTTTCATCAGTTGTTCCATATTGACATGTTTTAGATAACAAATGTCCAAAGCAACATCCCTAATAACTTTCCTCTAATCCCAACAATTCATAATTAACAATAGATTTTAAAGCAATAATCATAGTGTTAAGATTAGATGCTTCATCTTTGACATAAGCCAAATTCTTAGGTAGAGCTTGCCCAATTGTTTCATTGACTTCAAAAAGTCCAAGTGTGACATGTTTTAGTTTCCAATCTATTATTAAGAAGTTAATAATTAGGGCAAAAATGTCATTTGCCCCTTTGGACATCCAAAGATTAGAGCTTATAGTTGTAGTTTTACAATCATGCAACAAAAGTAAAACATATATCTGTTTTATTTTTTCTACTAAATTTTGCAAAACATCATTTGAAAAAACTTTATGTGATGGGAATTGCAATCAAGGACATAGATGCATACACAACCTTTTCAACCAAACACCTTTGACAAACTATATTGGCAAATTGTTTTTGACAACCAATAAACAAAGATCCATCACAAATTGTTGTTGTTCAACATCACATTCTTTGAAAGGTCTTTTGGCAATAAAAAAATTAAAGATAAAGGAACTAGAAATACTTAGCCATTTCTTAGTAGGTTGTTTTTTCGCAATTTTTTTCAAAGAACTATTCACCTCTTCTTCAAAAAATTTATTTAAAACAACATGTTTTGCATCAACATGATTTTTCAGTGGTGTCACTACAAGAAATCATGGTTTATTTGATTTGAAAACTAGACCAAAAACCATTCATGTTGACCTTTGGTCAATTTGACCATTTGGTCATACTAACCAAGTCAATTTGAACACATCTAATTTCACTAGTGGTTTTTGATTCACCACAAGATGGTCTTTTTGACTAGTCGACAAAAAATTGGGTAGCCAAAAAAGAAAAGAAAAAAGTAGTCCAATTAAAAAAAATGATTTTTGAATAAAATTATTTATTTATACCATGTAGGATAGTATGTACCTACCAATTTTTTTAAGGAAGGCATACAACCAACACCTTATTACATTCAGTTTGGTCCTTATAATTACAACCGGACATGGCTTGTATTTTTGAAAATAGCCAAGATTACAAAATCGGACAAATTAAAGACCCTAGTTTAAACACATTTTCATATGGGATTTCTACACAAGGGATGGTTTCTCTCCAATAATTTTTGTAACCTTCCATATTGGAACTATTAAAGACTATTATTTATGTATTGCCTTAAGCGGTCTTAAATGTTTTGGAAAAAAAGGCAATGCTAATTCTATGTAGTCAAGTAGGTTACATGTTGGACAAATACCTCATAAAAAAATATGTTGTAATTTTAATTTTTACACAATATGTATTGTGTGAAAACACAAGGTTGGTTTCAGCAATGATCCTTTTTAGATCTTCAAAGATGGGTATTGAGATACTTAGACAATAAGCAAGACACATAATATAAATAGTTTCTTCTTTGATTTTCTACAAAGAAAATTAAATGATCAATAAAAATTGATCAAAAAGATTTATACCTCTTTGAAGCTTTCTTTAATAGAGCTCTTTATTTATTTATGTTTTTTTTTTTTTTTTCACTAGACATCTTAAAATCTTTTTAAAAAAAACATTTTTGTAAAATATGCCTTCTCCCCCCACCAAAAAAACCCCTTGGGCCCTTGAATTGCCCCTTGCTTTAAGAGGTTGTTATAAC
>Ga0116231_10013112_pt1 | contig 11796 bp, 8 predicted proteins | sample S1TSphgellanicum_2_FD_89695 | JGI IMG/M metagenome (GOLD analysis project Ga0116231, IMG submission 89695) | Host-associated microbial communities from peat moss isolated from Minnesota, USA - S1T2_Fd - Sphagnum magellanicum MG | ecosystem: Host-associated > Plants > Peat moss > Unclassified...
CGGTGCCCGGCGACGGCGGGGAAGCTTGCTGGCAACTGGAACAACACAAAGCTAATACGCCGAGCGAGAGGGTCAAGCAGGTACGCCTAAACATAAGTCACCTGCCCCAAAATCGCAGGCCGCGACGCGCCGGTGGCGGAAGGGCTATTTCCCGGCCGGCGATGCCAGGTCTGCCATGCCAAAAGCGCGAAAGCCGCTGCTTCTTTTGCCTCGGCGGGAAGGCCAAATTCGTCGGTCGAAGAGACACGGCAGCGGTACGGCTTGAGAGCTTCGGTGAGTTGCGCCATGAGCGTGGCGTTGCGGGCGCCGCCGCCGGATACGAGGTAGTCGACGGGTGCAATTCCCATGGAATCAGCCACAAAACTACCGTAGGCCTGGGCGATGGAGTTTGCGGTCAGGGCGGTTGCGGTGGCGATTGTGTCCTGTTTACGCTTGCTCACGGCTTGGCAAGCCGCGAGGAATTGGGCGGCGAATTCACGGCCGAACTGCTCTCTTCCAGCCGTTTTGGGAGGGGATTGCCGCAGGAATCTATGGCGCAAAGCCTTATCCAGCAATGGTGTGAGGACTGCGCCGGTGGCGGCGACCGCGCCATTACGGTCCATCGGTTCTTGGTAGAGCCGCTGCATCAGAGCGTCGATGACCATATTTCCGGGGCCGGAATCGAAGGCGATGACGCGATCGGCCGCGGCGCCCGGCGGGATGGCGGTCATATTGGCTATCCCCCCTATATTCTGCAGGATACGGCCGCGCTTTGGATGCCGGAAGAGGACGAAATCGAGCAGCGGGACGAGCGGCGCGCCCTGGCCGCCGGCGACCATGTCGGCTGGGCGAAAATTTGAAACTACGGGAACGCCCAGCTCTCCGGCGAGGATGGCGGCTTCGCCGGCCTGCCAGGTCAAGGCAAATGTTTGACCGGCATACGGCTGCGCAACGGATTGATGGTAAAGGGTTTGTCCGTGACACCCGATCAGGTCCAATTTGACTGGATGGAGTTCCAATGTGGCCTTGACCGCCTTGGAGTATTCCAATCCAAGCCGCCAGTTGAGCTGCGCCAGTCCTGCTGTGGAGGTGGACTGGGCGTTCATCGCGGCGAGGACCGCGCGACGTAGAGCCGCGGGGTAAGGAAATGCTTCGTGGGCAAGCAGTTTCAGCTTGGGAAATTCTGCTCCTGAGGCGCGGATCTTCATCAGCGCGACATCCACGCCGTCGGCCGACGTTCCGCTCATGATTCCGGCTACGATCATGGAATCCATTCTCCCATTGGCAGCGGTGGGCGATATCCGGCTCGCACGGCGCAATCGTTGCATCGCAGGGCGCAATCGATGGTCGCGAGGCTCAGCCGTTTTTCCCGGTGGCGCATTTGGACCTTATTTTGCATGAGATTGCTCGACTTCGGCCTGGAAGCGGATCGTAGTTTGGCGCAACGACTCCAACCGTTTGACGTTGAGGGCCCTCGACTGCGGACGAGCGAACCGCGAGCGCCGAAGACGAGTGGCAACGGCGGCACGGTGCAAGAGCAGTTTGCGGAAGGATGGCGATCGCTCCGCCTCGGAAACGAGCGATTCGTAAGCGCGCAGGATGAGTTCCGGGCTGTGGCAAATCTCGATCAAGTGCATGCCGGCGCGGACGGCCAGGATCGCTGCTTCTTCCATGGAGGCGAATTTGAGTATGCCTCCCATCTCCAGGTCGTCGGAAAAGATGAGTCCGCGGTAGCCGATTTTCTTCAGCAGGATGGTGCTGACCCAGTAGCTTGAGGCGGTGGCCGGCTGGTTGCCGCTGCGGGTTTTCGGATACGTCGCATGGTTGACCATGACCATGGGCAGATCCCGGACAAGTTCTCGATAGGGGAGCAGGTCTTCGCGCCAGAGTTGGGTAAAGTTGTGCTGGATTGCCGGGGTTTCGAGGTGGGAGTCGAGCGTGCCGCCGCCGAGGCCGGGAAAGTGCTTGCCGCATCCGGCGACCCCGTGTGCGGCGAGGCCGGCCAGAAAGGCTCGCGCGTATTTGGCGACTTCTCCGGGATTTCTGGCCGGAGCACGTGTGCCCATGACGGAGGTGGAGGCCGGGAGGGCGAGGTCGAGGACTGGGGCCAGCGTGGTGTTGAAGCCGAAGGCGAGGGCTTCTCTGGCGATAAGTTCTCCGTGCTTGCGCATGAGCTTCGGCTGGCCGGTTCCGGCGACGGCTTGCGCCGAGGGCATCGGAGCGACGGCATCGCGGAGGCGGTCGACGGCGCCGCCCTCGATATCGACGCAGCGCAGGCTGTATGGATTGCAGAGGCTGGTGGATTCGGCGAGCAGGGCGCGGGTCTGGGCTGCGTCCGCGATGTTGCGGCGGAAGAGGATGATGCCGGAGGGGCGGACGAGTTTGAGCCAGGCGCGTTCGAGGCCGGTGAGTTCCAAGCCGGAGAGGCCGACCACCAGTAGGCTGCCGGCGGCGCTGCGGAGGGGCGGGGTCATTGTGTGATCCCCTGAGGACGAAATACGAAGCTATCAAAGGGTATAGATACAAAGCATCCCACCTTAACCGCCAAAACCGGGCGGCGAAGGTGGGGCACCCGCTTTTTGGGTAATGGATCGGTCATGGTTTGGATAACTCCTGCTTTAGCTCTTCGAGTAAGTTGAGGGCCTGGAGCGGGGTGAGTGCGTTGATGTCAGTTTCCGCAATTCTATCGACGATGCGCTGGGAAAGCGGGGTGAAGATGGTCATCTGGATCGGTTCGGCGGTTTCTACCTGCACGCTGCGGCGCTCCTGCTTTTCATGCTGGCGTAGGATGTGCCGGGCTCGTTCGAGGACGACTTTGGGAAGGCCGGCGAGTTTGGCGACTTCGATGCCGTAGCTCTTCGATGCCGCGCCGGCTTCGATAGCGTGGAGGAAGACGATGCCTGAGTTTGTTTCCTTGACTGCGACGCGGAGGTTGATGACGCGGGGTAGCTTTTCCGCGAGCAAGGTCAGCTCATGATAATGGGTTGCGAAGAGGGTGCGGGCGCCGATTTCGGCATGCAGGAATTCAACCGTGGCCCAGGCCAGCGAGAGGCCGTCGAAGGTGGCTGTGCCGCGGCCCATTTCATCGAGCAGGACGAGGGACTGGCTGGTGGCGGTGTTGAGGATGGTGGCGGTTTCGGTCATTTCGACCATGAAGGTGGAGCGGCCTCGGGCGACGTTATCGCTGGCGCCGATGCGCGTGTAGATGCGGTCGACGAGGCCGTAGCGCATCTTGGCGGCGGGGACGTAGCAGCCCATCTGCGCCATGAGGACGAGCATGGCGGCCTGGCGGAGGTAGGTGCTTTTGCCTCCCATGTTGGGGCCGGTGATAAGCAGGAGGCTTGGGTTTTCCGGGGCTAAAGCCCCCGCTCCTTTGCGCGTCATTTCAGGGGCCTGAAGACCCCTGCTCCCTCCGTTATCCGAATTGTGGCCGTGGAGGTAGAGGCTGTTGGGGATGAAGCGGCTGGTGTTGGATTCCTGCATCCAGTGTTCGATGACTGGGTGGCGTGCGGCTACGGCTTCGAGGATAGGTTCCGCGACTAACTCGGGGCGCGTGTAGTTGCGGATGGCGGCTAAGTGGGCAAAGCCGGCGAGCATGTCGGCCTCGGCGACGATCGACGAGGCGCGACGGATGCGGCCGGCGGCTTCGAGGATGCCGCGGCGGAGTTGCGCGAAGAGAATCTTTTCGATTTCGATGGAGCGGTCGTGCGCGGTGAGGACTTTGACTTCGTACTCTTTCAACTCCGGAGTGGTGAAACGCTCCGCGTTGACGAGGGTCTGTTTGCGCTCGTAATCGGCTGGGGCGTTGGCTAAGTTGGACTTGCTGATCTCGATATAGTAGCCGAAGACCGAGTTATATCGGACTTTGAGCGAAGTTATACCGGTTCTCAAGCGTTCGCGCTCTTCGATGGCGGCGATGGATTGCCTGCCCGTAGAACTTATGCTGCGCAAGTCGTCGAGCTCAGCGGAGACATTAGCGGCGATGGCTCCGCCGTCGGCCAGCGTCAGCGGCGGCTCTTCAATGAGCGTCTTTTGCACCAGCGTCGCGATGTCGGCCAGCGTGTCGAGCCGCATCGTCAGGTCCAGCCAAAGCGGCGCGGTCATGGCCTGCATTGCGCGTTCAACAACCGGCAGTTTGCTCAGGCTGGCGGCGAGAGCGGCTACGTCGCGCGGGCCGGCGCTGTCGAGCGAGAGGCGGGCGAGGAGGCGTTCGAGGTCGAGGATGCCGTTGAAGGCGCGGCGGAGTTCTTCGCGGCGCACGAGATCGCTGTGGGCTTCGGCAACGGCTTCGTAGCGGGCGTTGATCGCGGGAGCGTCGAAGAGCGGACGCAGGATGGTGGCGCGCAGGAGGCGCTTGCCCATGGGCGTTTGGCTGCAGTCGAGGGTGTGGAAGAGCGTGGAACGGGCGTCTTGTCCCGAGATCAGCGGCTCGACGAGTTCGAGGTTGCGGACGGTGACCGGGTCGAGCTGGAGTTCGTTGGAGCGTTCGACGAAGCGCAGGGAATCGAGATGCAGGGCGTCCAGTTTTTGCGTGGATTGGACATAGTGAAGGATGGCTCCGGCGGCGATGGCTGCGCTGGGATGGCCGTATAAGCCGAATCCTTCGAGTGATTTAACGCCGAGTTTGCGTTCGACGAGGGCGATGGCGTAGTCGCGGGTCCAGACCCAGTCGTCAATGCGTGTTTTTGCCGTGACTCGTTCCCCGGAACGGTCGATTTCGGCGGCGAAATCGACTGGCGCGGAGTTGGGCAATAGGAGTTCGCTGGGCTGGGCTTTGAGCAGTTCGTCGAGGGCGTGGGATTGGGATTGCGGGCCTGAGAATTCGGCGGTGCGGAAGTCGCCGGTCGAGAGATCGAGCAGGGCGATGGCCGAGATTTGGCCGTCCTGATGGAGCGCGGCGAGGAAGTTGTTTTGCGCCTGGTCGAGGTTGTTGTCGAGCGCGGTGCCGGGGGTGAGGACGCGGGTGACTTCGCGGCGGACAATCTTTTTGGTGAGCTTGGGATCTTCCATCTGCTCGCAAATGGCGATGCGGTAGCCTTTGCGGAGGAGGCGTTGGAGATAACCCTCCGCCGCGTGATAGGGGACGCCGCACATGGGGATGGCGCGCTCTCGGTCGCGGGCGGTAAGGGTGATTTGCAGTTCGCGGGCGGCGATGAGGGCGTCATCGTAGAAGAGTTCGTAGAAGTCGCCCATGCGGAAGAAGAGCAGGGTATCGGGGTTTTCCTGCTTGGCGGCGGTCCACTGGCGCATGAAGGGCGTGAGGGAGTCGCTGCTTGAAACGACGGGTGGCTGCTGGTCGGGATGGTTGGATAGCTGGGTCACGGCTCGTGTTCAGAGTACCGTGGCGGGGTGGTTGTTTCCTACCCGGGGAGTCTGGTTGGGCACATTCTGTTGCCGCGCAGGGTCGTATACTCAAGCCGTGGCTACAGAGCAGGTTGTGAATCCGATTGTGGCGCCGGCGGTTCCCGACCCGGTGCTGGATGTGGTGGTGGTGGGGGCCGGGCTGGCTGGGCTGGCTTGTGCGCGGGATTTGGCGGCGGCGGGCCTGCAGGTGCGTTTGCTGGAGGCGTCGGATGCGGCCGGTGGCCGAATACGAACGGATGTGGTGGAGGGATTTCGGCTGGACCGAGGCTTTCAGGTGCTCTTGACGGAGTATCCGGAAGCGCGCAGGGTGCTGAATTACGACACTTTGGCGCTGAAGAATTTTTTGCCGGGGGCGCTGGTGCGGCAGGCGGGGAGTTTTCATCGTTTTGCCGATCCGTTTCGCGAACTGCAAAAGGCGGTTTCGTTCGCTTTCGATCCGATCGTGCCGCTGGGGGACAAATGGCGCGTGGCGCAACTGCGCGGAGAGTGTCTGAAGACCACGGACGAGCAGAATTTTGCGATGCCGGAGGAGACGACGCGGGAGTGGTTGAGGCGCAGGGGTTTTTCGCCGGCAATTCTGGAGCGTTTTTTTGAGCCATTCTTTGGCGGGATTTTTCTGGAACGCAATTTGTCCAGCTCGGCGCGGTGGTTTCGCTGGCTGTTTCGCATGTTTGCGACGGGATTTGCCGCGGTGCCGGAGCTGGGCATGGAGCAGATTCCGCTACAGATGGTGGCGGGGCTGCCTGAGGGTGTGTTGAAACTGGGCGCGGCGGTGCAGGGGATTGAAAAGACTGCGGATGGCTGGCGAGTGGATGCTGGGGGCGCGGGAAATTTTGCGGCCCGGCAAGTAGTGATGGCGGCGCGTGAGCCGGAGGCCAAGGCGCTGCTGGCGAAATTGCGCAAGCCGGGAGCAGCTCCAGCGCGGGTATGGAACCGGACTACGACGATCTATTATTCGGCGCCGAGATCTCCGGTGGACGAGCCGGTAATTTTGCTCAATGGCGACGGACCGACGGCCGGTCCAGTGAACCATGTGGCGGTGATGAGCCTGGTTTCGCCGGCCTACGCACCGGCGGGGGCTCATTTGATCTGCGCTAATGTGGTGGGTTTCGCGCCGGAGACGGATGCCGCGATGGAGGCGCTGGAGACGGAAGTACGATTGCAGATGCGCCGCTGGTTCGGCAATCAGGTCAATGCCTGGGGCGCACTTGGCGGCTATCCGATTGGGTACGCGCTGCCCATGCAGGCAAATTACCAGCCGCCTCGCGCCGCTCCCGCGGATGCGGGTATTGTCCTTTGCGGCGATTATGTCGCCAGCGCTTCGATCCAGGGAGCCTTGGTTTCAGGGGTAAACGCGGCCGCGGCGGTGGGTGCCGCTCTCGCCGGTTGAGCGCGTGGGCTCAGCGGATGGCTGCCGCCTTTGACGCAATGCTCCGGCTTTGATATTTTTAGAAGGTAGCAATTACAGGCCATACGTTCCTCAGTAGCTCAATGGCAGAGCATTCGGCTGTTAACCGAAGGGTTGTAGGTTCGAGTCCTACCTGAGGAGCCAATTCGATTTTTATATTTCAAACCCCATTGAAAATCCTGCACGTCCTCGCGATCTTTCGGCGGTAATTTATCTATCGCCTGGGAACGTCGTTCGGTTGCAGTCCAAGGTCTTACGCCATGGGCAGCCGTGGCAGCCGCGATGGATAGTCGCGTCCGGCAGTCGGTTCAGATACCTCGATTGCCAAGGAGGGCGGCGGTGGCGATTTTGGCGCTTGACGCGGGCGGGGCTGATCTCTTGCCGGTTTTCGCATTCGCTATGGGCTCTTCCAGACAGGAAGTTGATTCCGGTCCAACCTGTTTCGCGCCAGGACGCGTTGCTCACCGAGAATGCGTCGCCGCGCGTCGCGGAGGAGCGTCCGGCCTTGTTGCATTCCGTTCTGGATTCACGCACCTTCGCGAAGACCGCGCGTCTGGCCCAGTTCCAGCGATGTATCTGCACGTTGACGATCGAGGGCAATGCCAGAGACATCAATGAGCAGCAGATTGGGATTCATATCTTTTCTCGTTCGCCCACGTAAAACGCTTCGGCCGACAGTATTGTTCAAACGCAGGCCAGACTTCTGCCCAGCGACTGGAGGAGTATTTCGAGCACGAAGCCCCGAACAGCCCCATGGTGATTACCATTCTCGCAATTCCGCCTGGCCGGCGATCTGAATCGTTCTGCTGAGTCCATGCCTGCTATGGTATCTCGATCGCAGCGATGAGAGCGTCCAGCGCAGATGTCTGCCGTGTTCCATCGCCCGAATCGAACGGTCCCTCCCAATGATCGCCGAATTCATGGTTTGGCCCTTGATCGTTCGTCCAGATACTGTTGGCATTGGTCTCGGCGAAGCTCTTGTACTGCCCACGTGGCACCGCTTGATTCAGACGCACGAGATTTATCAGGAAGATACCTTTGCATTGCGGCAGATGCGGTCCGCCTCCGGGGGCTCGGCGAAGACCCAGTCTTGGTGACCAGCGTTGTCATTGTGGCTTCGGCGAAGGATTGCGCTTTGGACAACAAGGCAGCGTCGTGATCGAACTTGTAGAGTTCCGCCAAGCCGCCCAGGACGACTCCCTGGTTATATGTCCAGGTTGTTTGATGGTTGTTCGTGCAGGCGGATGGATTGGTTGCATTCAAGCCGTCATTGACCAGGTTTTGAGCGTCGATCATGCCAGAAGCGTTGAACCATGCCCATTCCTTCTGTGCCCGACGACGATATTCAACCTTCTTCGGCGCATCTGCAACCCGATTCACCAGCGATGCGGCAACATCCAGAAAAATCTCATTGGTAATTGCGTTCTTATAAGCGGAGTGTTTCAAGTCCTTGCTCCACCACACGCCTGCGCCGCACGTGGTCGTATCCCACTGCGTCGTCATGTCGGCAAAAATGATCTCAGCCGTATTGAGGTAATCCGGGGCCTGTGTTAGATCGTAAGCATCAATCCATGCCAAAGCCCACCAACCCTCGTCGTCATTCGAATCATTGATAAAGTTTGTGGTTCGGTAGACTCTATTCGCTTGATGGAACGTGCTTGCCACGGCATTGAGCTAGGTTGTTGTGTGGGTTGCTCTGGAGTAATCTACCAAAACGGTAATGGCGTTGGCGGAGTTCCACCACTCCGTGGGCTTTTGATAGAGACCTGAGTCCTCTGAATACCATTGCTGCAGGGTTTGAATGCCGTAGGTCGCCCGTTGATCAGGACTCGATATCGCCGCAGTTGCTGTGTTTGTCCGGAGCACTTGCGCGACAGTAGCCGCAGAGCCGGAAAGCATGAGGAAAAGGCTCAAGAGGCAACTGAGTACGCCATTTACGGCGGGGTGGTTTTTGACCATTGTGTTGACCTCTATTGCTTGAAAACCCTCTGAACATTGGCCATGTTCGCTGTGTTGTGGAAGAGCGGGCCATGCCGTCGAATGACGTCAGCGGCGATCTCGCAGAATTTCGCTTGTCTTCGTGGGGGTCGAGCGGCGAGTCTTAGATGGACCACTTCGAGGCCTCTTATGAAAAAAATCTCCAGACGAGAATTTACGACGATGTGCGGCGGGGCATTTGCCGCAGGCAGTGTTATGGCTGGTTGGCCGCATATGTTGTCGGCATCGACTGCCGCTGCCCATGCGACCGACGATGAACTCGCCAGCTTAACGTTGCTTGAGGCCTCCAATCGCATTCAGAATAGATCTGTCACTTCCGTCCAGTTGACCAAGGCGCTGTTGAGCCGCATCGGAGTCTACGACCCGAAGGTCAACGCGTACATCACCGTCATGACGGCGGAGGCGCTCAAGCAGGCGGCAGAGCTCGATGACGAGGCGAAGGCCGGTAGGTTTCGCAGCCCGTTGCATGGCATTCCGATTGCGCTGAAGGATAACATCGACACCGCCGGCACTCGCACCACAGCCGCGAGTCCTATGTTCAAGACTCGTGTGCCAACCGAGGATGCGGAGGTGGTGAGGCGGCTTAAAGCGTCGGGTGCCGTAATCCTCGGCAAGCTAAACCTGCATGAATTTGCGCTTGGCTGCACTGGCGATGTCTCCTATTTTGGCCCTTCGCGCAACCCCTGGAACCTTCAACTTGTCACCGGTGGGAGCTCGGGCGGCTCGGGCGCTGCGGTGGCGGCGGATCTTTGCTACGCAGCCCTGGGCACGGATACTGGGGGCAGCATCCGGGTGCCTTCTTCGTGGTGCGGCATTGTTGGAATCAAGCCGACGACTGGTCTGGTGTCCATCCGCGGCATCATTCCCTGCCTGGCATCGCTTGACCACTGCGGACCGATGGCCCGCACGGTGGAAGATGTGGCTCTCATGCTGACTCAGCTAGCCGGGTACGACAATCTGGACGTCTTCAGCGTCGAACATCCGGCGGAGGACTACTTCAAGCTGATGAAGCAGCCGGTCTCCAGTTTCAGGCTCGGAGCGCCGGTGGAATTCTATGACCATCTGGAACCGGAAGTGGCGGAGATCGTCGCTGCCGCCACAACGGTTCTAACTCGCCTCACCCAGGGCGTAACTTCGCGCGCCACGCTCCCGGAGATTCCTGAAGGCGAGAATTTTTTCAATGCGCTTGGAGACACGGCTGCCTATCATGAACCGCTTATCAAGCAATCCGGCATGGATTATATGCCGCCTACCATCAACGATATGAAAGAGATCATGACCCCGGCCACCGCGGCCGACAGCGCCCGATCCCGCGATACTCTGGCGATGATCCGGCGGCAAATCGACGCTGCGTTTAAGGAGATGGATCTAGTGATCGTTCCTACGACGACCAGCCTCCCAAAGCCTATCAAGGATGCCCTGAAGATCGAAATGAGCGATCGCAAGCCGAGGAAAGCCTATGACTTCTTCGATCCAACATCAGGCTGTAACAACACCTCGGCTTTCGACGTCTATGGCATTCCCGCGCTTACCCTGCCTTGCGGCTTTTCGAAGAGCGGTCTGCCGGTTGGCCTTATGATCGCGGGACCGCACTTCAGCGAAGGCAAAGTGTTGGCACTTGCCTACGCCTTTCAGCAAGCCACTGACTGGCATAAGCGGGTGCCGAACCTCACGCCAGGTACGATGGTGCCGCCGATCGTAGAGGACGAGAGCGAAGAACCCAAAAAGTCCTAAAGGTTGACTCTTTTTGTCGAGTCATCTTAAACGGCGGTGCGGAAAGTGGAGGCATCGATGTACTCTTTCCACTTGTCAGGCGAAACGCAACCTGAGGACGCAACGATAGCATGCCGCCAACTTCTCAACATCGGATCGGACGCAGGCGCTTGCTCCCCCTGAAGCAAAGGCAAGTCCGGGCCGTGATGGCTTGTCTGATACTCCTCTCGCCATCTGGAATCGCGCAGCGACTGGGTTCGCATCCGGCGGCCTGGCCTGACCCTCTGGTGCTTCAGAATGGTGGCTCCTCTGTTTGCAGGCGAACTCAGCCGCAGGGTGGTGCTTCCGAAGGGAGACTGACAGAACTTTTGGACAGGTGAAAAGCTGCAGGGCGGTAGCGAGCGTTCGGTGTCTGCAACCGCGCAGCGCATTCCTGTCTATGTCAAAAGCGGTAGCATCGTTCCGTGGGCAGAAGTGGGCCAGTTTGCAGGTGCGCCTGAGACGCGCCGGATCGTTGCACGAGTCTACGGTGACGGTTCGCGAGCGATTGTCTTAGGCAACGGCGACCAAGCACTTCGATTAAGCTGGACCAACGGACAGAGCAGCGCGGACAGCAAGCGCCATGCCGGCGGTTATGCCGTATACGATTGGAAGCACTTCGCTTGAGAGTCCCAATTCCAAGCGGAGGATGCTGTCAAGCGATCCTCATCTGTCGTGGTAGTTATTCAAGGAAAGCAGGAGCCGCCATCGGTCAGCGAGTCGCCACGAGCGACGAACAGGGAGGCTATGGCAGCTTGCTCTTTCGTTCTACTCGCCCGCAAAGGATGCTTTGCGAAGACTTCCGGGAGTGCAACCGACGTGTTCTTTGAAGAGTCGGCAGAAATACTGTTCGGAAGTAAAACCGGTGCGAGCCGCAACCTCCTTGACGCTCAGATCCGTGGACCTGAGAAGATGGCGCGCTTCCGTAAGTTTGCAGTGGAGTCGGAACTGGTGAGGGCTCACGCCAAAGCGCTGGTTGAAGTCTCGGCGAAAGCGGCTGTAACTCATGTTCAGACTCTTCGCCAGCGTCGGCAGATGAATACGATCGGCATCCTCCCTGGATAACGCCTTCATTGCGACCTGCATCCCCTCCGATCCTTCGACGCTTCGCCTGGAGGGCTGACTCGCTGCGAAAAGCCAGCCCAGAATAGCCAGGGTGTGGCCGGCCAGTACAGGCTGCAAACTCGGCATGCCCAGGTCGCTGAAGCTTTGCAGTGCATGAAATGAGGCGGCCAGAGCCCGCTCATCGGCAACAGGAAACTTCGGCGTGGAATGCTTTCCAAATGCTGCGAACA
>Ga0116231_10013113_pt1 | contig 11795 bp, 8 predicted proteins | sample S1TSphgellanicum_2_FD_89695 | JGI IMG/M metagenome (GOLD analysis project Ga0116231, IMG submission 89695) | Host-associated microbial communities from peat moss isolated from Minnesota, USA - S1T2_Fd - Sphagnum magellanicum MG | ecosystem: Host-associated > Plants > Peat moss > Unclassified...
TAATAATAATAATAGGTCTATTTTTTTTATGAGGATTTTTGAAAGATGGTATTTTGGCTTGTGCTGAAACTTGAGATTAATTATAGAGTTATAATACTATATCTTGAAGGATTTTGGTTTCTTTTAGACTAGAGGATTTTTATTTTTTTTGAAGATTTTATTCTTGTATTGGTGACATATTTTTGAGTTTCCATAATTCTTCTTTTGCCTTAAGATAAGGTTTTAATGGAAATGGCAAGGCCACATTGTGACACACCCCTTGTTTTTTTTATTGGGTTACCATATACATGTTTTTAGGACATTAATGGGTACTTTTAACTTTGCAATTTCCTCTTCTTCTTCTTCTTCTTCATACTTTCACATACACACACCTCAAAACTTACAAAGATTTTGCTTCCGTGCTTTTTTGTTTTGCTTTGTTTGATGACATGGCTTCCTTGATGAAACCCTAAACATTTGGACCTTGTTATTTGGACTCATTTGGACCTTATTATTGGTCCTTTGGATAGTACTTTTTTTGGGGTTTAGAATCATGGGAAATTTTCTTTTTGGCCCATAGGTAGGTACTAAAGAAGAATTACTTATTGGGAACAAGCCTTATAGGACATTGGGTAACTACTACTTGTAGCTTTGCAAGCTCTTCTTGTTGTTAGGTAACCTTCTTTTTCACACACACACACACATACTTAGACTCTTTTTGCTTCATTGCTTGTTTTGATTGTAAAGCACGGGGTGGATTTTTGTCATGTAGTTGGAGGGCACTTGGGTGCACGGAATTTATTCTCTACCAAAAGGGCGAGCATTTTGAAATTACATAATGCTTGCTCATGCATGCATTTCATATTTTCAAAACGCTTACTTCCTTCAAATTTTCTTGTGATGTCCACCGGGTATCATGGGGAAAATAATTATTATATATATATATATATATATATATATATATGCCTAATGCTTTACACCCTCAATCAACCATGGACCCTTATTCCAATAAAAGCCTCCGGCCTTGTGCTTTTAACCCTACACATATATAGCCTCCTTGATGCCCTATATATTCTAACCTATTTTGACCCAATTATTGGATAGTACATAATTCTTTTGTATTTTTGTGTATTATTTTTTTATCGAACATTCTAGTCCAAAAACTAAGGGGAGGGAAGGGAGTAGTATATATAGTTCATGATTAGTTTGTTGCCCTAGTTGGTGGGATGTAGTAGGATCCAGTATCTCTAAGGGTCCCCCAAAGGTGAAGATGCTAAAGCTTGAGAACTTTGGTGGACTAGCTATGGTTTTGGCACTTTCCTTTGTGTGGGTTTTAGGGTTTAGGGTTTGGTCGAGGCGCCACTTATCCATATAGTGCCTATTTTATTTTATTTTATTTTTTAGTTCCCACTCTATTCACATCAAGTTCCCAAGGTGTTCCCATAATGATTTCAATGTGTTCCCTAAAATGTTCCCAATAGCACTTCATATTTTTACCCCATATTGTTTGGCCGGTGGTTCAACTTCAATGTATATAATTTGTAAAGGGTGGGGCCAAAGGGGAAGCATGACAAAGAATGCTTTTATTTTGGGGGAGAGGGAAGAAGCATATTTGGGCTTCTATGTTGGGATTGAGTGCCCCCATGTTCCCAAAAGTATTGGTGTCGAGCCAATCAAATGGCTCCCTTCTGAAGGTAAAATAAAAAATAACGGTGGTTTAAGAAACCACTTGACAAGGGACGGGTATATGGAGCCCTTGTTGGCGGTTCTCAAAAAGTGGGGTAAAGCTTGAGGCCATGGGTGTCACTAGAGTAAGGGCCTATGTGAGCCAAGCATGATCTCAATTCTGGTATAGCCCAAGGCCAAAGGCTTTATTGAGTGTAAAGATCACACTAGGATTTTACTCCCCCCTTTTTTTTTACCCTTGTGATACCCGTAAGATATTCAACTGATACCCATCAGGTATCATAGGGGAAATTTTCTTAACACAAGGCTTTTGGAAAAAGGAATGTCCACACCCGCATGAGTTTCATTTGTGGTGAAACCCCATAATTCTTTGAATATTTTTTAAAAACCCCCAACATTCGCATGTTGTTTTATTTTCAAAATTTTCAAAAACCTTGAACCAAAGGTTCTTTCATTTTGAATTTTTTTTTCTAAAACTCAGCGTCAAAAAAGGTTATAACAAAATCAAAGAAGCACCCAACAATGTTAAATTTTTAGCTATTTTGTGTGTGTATGTATGGTTTTTTGATATAGCAATTGGGTAATTGTAAGTGTATGTAAAATACATATAGATACATTTCACTTGTACTTGTGTTTATTTTTCACTTACATTCATGTAAGTATATTATGATGTTAAACAAATGAAAAACTTTGAAACTAGAATGAAAAGGAAACATTGGGAGATGGCTCATTCAACTTGTTAACAATTTTTTTGACAATAGTCTCAACATTCATTTAATTTCCAAAGTAACCACATACACACATAAGAGGTAAGAGGGACCTTGATTCATGATCTTAAATGGCATAAGCATTACAACAAAACTCAAGGGAGGTTTTGGGCAACCAAACTTTAAACTCATGAATGTCAATTCACATTGTCTCAACATCCACTCAACTTTCAAAATAATTATGTACCTACAAAAGAATAAAGAGGTACCAAACATGAGTGCTACAAATGAAAGAACCACATGACACCATAATGAAAAGGATGCATTGGAGATGGAGATGAAATGGAGGCATTGAAAGAATACATTTTTTTTTTTCAGAATCTACTCAATTCTACAATAAATGTTCAAAAGACTAAATTCTTGGAAATATATGAATTTCAATCATAAAAGAGTTTTTAAAAAGTTTATCGCTTGTCTCATTTGTTATGTTGTTTCCATGCCTATAAATACGTTGGGTGGGAATGTGTGCACTAGTATAAATTTTGTCATTTACAACTAGTCATTATGCAATTATGTTTAAGTGTCAATTGTAACTAAATTGGTTGTGAGTGCAACTACAAAATTAGTATTGTATAATTTTTGAGTTATGCAAATGTGTGCCCAACTAACATGCAACTAGTAGTGTACAAAATGAACATGTGTTATAAAAGTCATGGCCAAAGTTAATACATATTTACATTAATACACTCAATATATCTACTTAGGTTATGTGTAATAATTTTATATTTTTGGTACTAAAGCTAAACCCATGTTAACTAATGCTATTGAAGAAAAAATATTGGCTAAACCTATGCTAAACTCACATTATCAAGACTAAACTAACCATGACAAAACTAACTATCATTAAACAAACTTTGACTAAACTAATCATGATTACTTAACTTTGGCTAAACTGACCATAACTAAAATAACTATGATTAAATTAGCTATGCTTAAACTAACTTTTGCTAAATTAACCATAGTGAAATTAACTTTGGTTAAATTGACTTTAACTAAACTAACCCTAGTTAAACTAATTTTCGTTAAATTAACTTTGGGTAAATTAAACATATATAAACTAGTCATGGCAAAATTGATTTTGGTTAATTTCATTTCATTTAATTTAACCATGATTAAACTAATTTTCGCTAAACTAAATTTGGTTAAACTATATATGATGTTAAAGTAACCATGGTTAAATTATTTTACGAGGTTAAATTAACCATGGTTAAATTATTTACAAGGTTAAATTAACCATGGCTAAATTATTTACGAGGTTAAACTAATGATAATTAAACTAAGTTTGGATAAATCAACCATGATCAAATTATTTATGAAGTTAAACTAACTTTGGCTAAATTATTCACAAAGGTATATTAGTCATGGTTAAATTATTTACGAAGTTCAATTATTTATGGTTAAACAAACATGCCTAAATTAACTAATAAATTTGACCTTCTAATTAATTTTATCATGGATAATTTAATTATGAATAGTTTAATCATATGCAAATGAACCAAATTTAATTTAACCATTTTAAATTTAACTTCCTGATTAATTTACCCATGGTTAATTTAGCCAAACACATTATATTATTAAATTATTAATCATTATAGCTAATCATATATAATAATTTTAAATTTATTATAATTATAGATATAATTACTAATGTCATTACTTACTAATGAAGACTATTATTATTATTTCATAATTATTTTTTCAATAATTTTTTTAATCTTATTATATTTTCATTAATTATATTGTTATACCTATGCTAAGAGGTTACATTAATTAGCGTAGGTTATGTTATTATGTTATAGTATTGTTAATTATTTACAAATATTAAAATTAATGTTGATAATGAGTATTATGTAATCATAATATTATTAGTATAATTAGTTGTCACTGTTATTATTTAAAATATATTATTTTAATTGTATTATAATATCATTAATTATATTAATATATGTATGTTTAATAGGTTACACTAACTAACGAGTTACATTAGTTAACATATAACTACCTAGTATTAATATTAGTAGTGAATATTCAATATTATTAGTATTGTTGTTGTCATCATTAGTTGTTAATAATAAAATTATTATTCTTCAATAACTATCATTTTAATTTTAATTATATTATTAATTAGGGCAATATATGTATGGTTAAAAAGTTACATTTTTTTGCCTATAAATATTATAACCTAAGCTAATTACTAATTTAATTTCGTTATTAACTTAAATTAGGTAGTAATAATATAATATTATTGATTATTAACTATTATAGATCATCATAATTATTAAAATGTTACTATAATTACATTTAATAATATTTATATTTATTAACCAAATAATTTTATTATTATTTTTTATTATTATATTATATTATTATAAAATTATTATTATATTATTATTATTATTATTATATTATTATTATTACCTATTAAGTTTTATTACTTATAATATATTTAATTTAGCTAGAAGGTAAATTAAATTAATATGGCATATGTAGCATGTAGTATTTGCATGTAAATTACAATTACATTGGTTGCACTTGCATCTAAATTTTTTATCCCATATTTTTTACCATGGATTCCAAGTGTGCACATTGTATAAATAAGTGCATTTCTCTTGTTCACAAACCAAATACCAAATGCCATTTGAGATGGACCAACGAAAGATATTCAACCCTAAAAATTAAACCCAAACACAAAATTGGATTATTTTAAACCCACCTACCTAACCTAACCCTACCATCCTATGTACTTATGACCTACCTACTGATTTACGTAATTATTAAAAATAATAATCAATGGGTTTTTTTAAATTGCCACATGTCACTAAATATTTAACTTTCACAAATGAACATGTGTCAAACTCTTATTTGCATTTTATTGGATGGTTGATATATTATTAATTTATTAATAATGATGAATATTGAAATAAGGTTCAAATGCAATGTGTCACCATGAACAACCTTTGTAAAATAATATAAATGTATAAAATATAAATTCATACCATATATATTATTCACATATATATTATCATATGCAATTCGTCGCGACCCTAATTTTGGGCTCGTGACCAAGGCAAGGGCTTGCAAAGGTGCGAGCCGAGAAGGAAGCCCGGGAATCACATTTCACACTTTTGAGAATGTAAGAGAATGTGAGAGAATGAACCCACACATTCCAAAATGGGTTCCCACTTTGAGAATTAGAATCCCGATAGACTCTTGAATTTTCAAAAACATATTTTAAAGGTCAAGATTCATTGGATTAAAAAATTCTTTACATCATTGAAAAGCTCTTGAAACGTAAATGTCTAAAATGGGATCGCATGACCCATTTGAGTATTTAAAAGACAAGTTATGGCCAAAAAAAAGGTTTGAGCCAAAGTGCAAATTTGGCTCGTGACCATCAAAAGTTGGGAATCACCCTGAAATACATGTGTGTAAGTGGCATGTCACATATTGTTGGAAGGCTCTCAACAACTGCTACAACTTTGCTTAAGACCTCACTTCAATCGGGGGTCTACACAAGAAATTATGACCTTCCAAAATATTAGGAGATCCAATTTTGGGAATTTAAGGACTCCCAACTTGGGAGTCCTGGGACAAAATGACATTTGGATGTAGCCCCCTATGGCTAATCACAAAAAATACTATAAGGGGGAAGGTGATGGCTTCCCCAAGTTCGGGTTGTGGTGAGTCCTGTGAATCCATGTATGTTCATGGTTCGTCTGTGCATCAAAAGTGTTCCAAGCATGCACTAACCAACTTGTTGTTTGGGTTGTGCAAGTCCGTGTGAATAATTGACCCGCTTGTCATTCGTCTTAATCCCCATCCCGAAACTCTAACATGCCCCTTTACCCCCGAAGTGCAACAAGTTAAAGAACATACCCCAACTCTTTTTTTTTTTTCGTTGTTTTCATTTTCAGACTCGCATTTGAGTCTTTCAAAAAATGTGGGGGTGTGTAGCAACTTTTAATCAAATGCAACTTGTTTTATGTAACGATGGGGTCTAACAATTGCATGTGTCACATGCAATTGAAAATCAGTTGCATATGACAATTACAAAAATGATTTTTTAAAAAATATCAAACATTACACATAAATAAACTCTTTTTTCATGATTAATGTACATTCATGTTGAAGCATTATTTCTTGGATACATTTGTCATATAATTGTTAAATTAAATTGAGATAATTAAGAAAACAAATTTAAGCCACAAAATCCAATAATCCCATTAGCTTGGAATCCCACAAAATTGATTACATTGAACATGGGGAGAGAAAGGAAATATAAATATCTCACACATGACCTTAAAACATGATGTTTTAAAAGTAAAGTGAATTTGCAAACACCCCCAAAATCTACATTTGTGCCATGATTCAAAGTACATACATGCCAAAAGCAAATACAATTACATTTGTTAAAAAATGGCTTTGACAACCAAACACAATAAAATTTGAAAACTTACATGGATATGAATTCCTATAATCCTTGCATCTTCACACACCCATAATCCTCATGTCCTCAAATTCTCAATCCTCACATCCTTGGTTCTCTTGTGTCCTTCCACTCTCAAAGATTTCCTTCAAGTGTTATGTGTTTCAATAACTTTAGTAGGTATACAACAAACATCTTTGAGATGTTGAATGGAGCATGTATGAACGTGCAACTAAATCTCCAACCAAATAGAACCAACATTAACATCATATCATTGGATAACCTTGGCTATACATTTTTGAAAGCTTGAAATGTAGAAGACATTAATGACATTTGGTGCCTTAGCTCAAATGTGTGTTTGCTCCAAGCTACAACTTTGCTTGTGTGATCATTGTAATGTGCATCAATGTCAAGTACACATTTCGTTGACATTTTCAATCAAATAGTTTTTGCACATAAAGAAGGGACATGGAAGTAGGAAAAACACTTAAAGGAGGAGGAAGAGTTGTGTTTAAAACAAGACGAAGCGTTATTCTTAAAGCAAGAAGTTGAATTGTGCTTAGAAGAAGAGGACCTTGCTCCTAAAACCAATACATGTTTAAAAGCTAGGAATTAACCACAACATTTTGCATTTACAAAAGGATGTGAAGGGAATGGAACTTGACCAAGTCATGGAAGATTTGTGAGTGCTTTTATATGCCTTACATATCTCTCTCATTTTGTTTCATTTTGTTTGTTTTTTGGAAGAGTGTTAAAAGATATGCCACAAACCTTACACCTTTATGACATTTTAATTTTCTTTTGGTTTTTTTTGGAGTTGAAACATTGGAAGAATATTTAAAAAGAAGAATGAACATATAACTAGCCTCCCTTCTAGCCAAAAAAATGGACATTGTTGTAATGTTCAATTGGTAATCAAAGCAAAATTGTTTGTGAAAATGGATGCATATGATGATAATCACAACTCCAAGAGCACTAAAGACATTAGTAATGGTTTTAATGGGCCAAGCTACATAATTTCAAATAAACATGAGACTAATGATGTTTCAAGTGGTGGAGAACTGCTCCCCTTAAGATGATCAACCAACAAGACTATGAAAAGGCCTTGCCCAACAACCACTCCAAGCACAAGGGCAAGGGAAAAGGTATTCACCCTCCCCACATTCCAATAACTCATTATATTCATATCCCATCTCTAAGCCCTAGTTTTCTTATGTGAATGGATTTTTTTGGATTTATGAAGATTTTCAAACTTCCACAAAGTTTGTTTCAAAAATATTTTGCATTGCAATCATGGCGAGGTCTAATCCCATTTGTCACACTCAAGTCTAATGCCTCTTTCCTCTTATGCATGTATGGAATTATTATGGAAATTGAGTGGATGTTGAATTGAAACAAGGTAAAATGACATTCAACAATTTAAAGTTTGGTTGCCCAAAGCTTCCTTTGAGTTCTCTTGTCATGTTGATGTGACTTGAAATTTTCATTAAGTCTAGTGCCTTTTTCCTCTCATGTATGTATAAAATTATTTTGGAAATTGAATGGATGTTGAGAAAATCTAAAATGGCAATCATGAGTTAAAAATTAGTTGCCCAAATTTTCTTTTTGAGTTTTGTTGTCATGTCTATGTCATTTGAAATCTCATTAGATTTAGTGCCTCTGTTTTTTTACATATGTATTGCACAAATATTGCATGGACTTGTTGAGACCCATGGCCTTTTTGTTCCTTTCTAGTGTTATGGTTCCCCCATTTGTAGCACTTAAAGGTCTAATTTCTCTATCCTCTTTAGTATGTACTCAACTATTGAAATTGAGTGGATGTTGAAACAATCTAAATTGATGATCGTGAGTTTAAATTTTGGTTGCCCACATGAAAATATTTCATTTGATTTATATGTGCATCATTTGTGTTTTGAATGCATGACATCCATGTGCAAATTAACATATGAACCCATGAAAGAACAAATCTTGCATGTTTTCCATTACCAAATCATGGGATGGGAAGTTTGTGATGAAATTGCCATGAAATCTATAAGTTTCCATTGATTGCATCTTGCTTGCATTGGTTGTAAGGAATCCAAAAATTTGCAAGAAGCCCATGCACACTAGCTCTAAATATTATACCAATTCCAAATATCACACAAACTCCAAATGTTGAACTTGTAATTGCACTACAACCCCCCTTAAACAATATGTCACAATGGTCACAAGGTGCACAACAACTCTAGCTCTAAGGTGGGCCACAACAATTTTTACAAATTGGACCCTAACAACCATAACAACAATGTTACAAATGGGGTCCTATGGGGTATTCCCAATGGGGTGGGTCAATAGAGAGGTCTGTGTTTAATATGCCTTTACAATACAATTGGGGTGAAAGTGGTGGACAATGGGGAGTTGGGGTGGGTGGATGAAATGTAAAAGTGCACATGGCATGGTTCAAATAGAACTTACATGACCACAAATAAGTGGTTCTTCATACCTTAATTCGTGTATGCCAAATTTTGAACATCATTTTTTACAAGGCCTTATTATCATGTCTACAAATGTCATGCCTACAACACAAGAAGAAATCTTGTCTTTTTCTACCCCTACACATTCAGATTATTGTCCGATTTTACTACATTTCAACTACATTTGACCATCTTAAATTTGCAAGTGCTTTTATTGTACTAATTAATTATTAATATTATTCATAGTTGTTACATTCACTATGTTGTTAACTTATGAGTATATTTTGAACCTTATTTAATTATTTAATAATTTCAAATTGTTGATATGGAAAATTTAGGTAGCCTTTATTTTTGTTTCCATAATGCATGGGTTAGTGATTTTTTTGACATTTCTAAAACTATCAACATGGTACATGAGTTGAATCATCAACTTTTAACATGTTGAAACCATTATTTAAGAGTTGCATTTTACACATAATCTATTAAAACACATGTAACAATTTTAAATCCCACATTTATATTGGAATAAATTAATGATTTTTTCCACATCTTTTCAATTATCAAAGTTGAACCATTCACTTTTAATATATTAAAATCATTATTCACAAATTACATTTTACACTTATTATAATATATTAAACACATGCAATTCAATATTTTGTAATTATATTTGATAGGTTTAGTGAATTTTTTCACATTTCTTGAACTATCAACATTTTTATATGAGTCGAATCATCCACTTTGAGTTTATTGAAACCACTATTCAAGATTTGCATATTGCACTTATTAATATATATATATCGAAACACACAACTTAATGTTTCACATTTATACTTGAATGAATTAGTAATTTTTTTTGAATATCTTAAATTATTAATATTTGCCGATGAGTTGAATCATTCATTTTGAATGTTATTAAATCCACTACCCATGAGTTGCATTTTGCATTCACCATAATTTTTTTAAATGGATGTACAAAAATTTGAGAAGTCTCACATTTATATTTGAATGGGTTAGTGATTATGCTAAAATGTTCATGCATGCAAAATTTAGGATGCATGAAGACCTCTAAATTACAAAATTTTAATTTATTAAATTCTTACACATTTATGTAAATTAAATATATATAATTTTCCCCTGGTTTCTTTTAAGCATCATGGACAAGTTTATTATTATGAATGTTAATGATGCCACACCAAAAAGAACCCCAAAAATAATCCTAAATTTTTTCCCCATTTTTCTCTTGGTATATGAAAAAACAATCCATGTTTAAGAAAATGGATTTTAATTAAAATTTTAATATTATTATGAAAATTTATCAATATTTTAAAATTTTAATTTTAATTTAAAACATGGTTTGTCAAATTTTGTAAGTTTGATTTGTTAAAGGTTTATGTTTAAATAATAAGAGATGAACTTAGATATTTCACTTAATAAATAAATGAATGAATGAATTATGAATCGTGATAATAATAATGACATCAATGATTTTTCAAATCTTTTCATTTTTTCTATTTTGTAATCTTCTTCAAGATCATCCATAAGAAACTTTAGCCATGTTTCGGTTATAAACCATATATGGAAGTAGATTTTTTAAATAATATTTTTATATTTTATCTACAATTTTTAGAACCCAATCTAGAATTATATCATTTAAAGAATATAAAAATGTAAAAACAATTAAAAATATTTTGTTGATGTTCATGGCGTTTCTTATGTTTGCAACATGGTGGAAATTCATCACAAAAAAAATAGTTACATCATTCATATTTATTTTAATTTTTTTATAAAATTGAATAAGGTTTATAATGATTTCTAAATTTAATGTAATTTTTTTCAATTAAATTTGATATTAAATTTTTTAATGTGTTTAATGTTGGAATTATTACATTTACTTTGAAACTTTATTCATTAAGAGTAACCTTTTTTCTTTGAATTTGTGATTTCAAATTTTTTGCAACTTTTTTTCTTGTTTACATCTTTTCTAGAATTTACACTATTTTTTTCTTTTTTTTCCCAACAAAATTTTTCCAAGTTAGGAAATTTCAAAACCAAAAAAATATGTTAGTTATGTGTGTGGGGTGGGGGGTATCCAACTATTTGAATAAAAAATTTCACCAGATTAATTTTTTTACTTTTTAAAAAGAAACAAATTCTAAAAAATATTTTTACATCATTAATAATAATAATAATATATTGATTTTTTTTCAAAGTTATGAAAATAATTATTTGTATTAGTGTATGATTCATCTTATTTAACAAATATGGTCTTGATAATTAATTAGTTATATTGATTACTTAATTACTATTTTTTCTTGTGGCCAATTTATGCATTAATGCAAAAAAAAAAAAAAAAAAAATTTGAATTTTTTTGGGTCAAATATAAAAAATATATTTTCAAATTTTTATAATAAAATATAATAAATAAACAAAATATTGAAATATTTAAAAAAATTTTCAACTAAACAAATTTTTTTTAACCAA
>Ga0116231_10013114_pt1 | contig 11794 bp, 10 predicted proteins | sample S1TSphgellanicum_2_FD_89695 | JGI IMG/M metagenome (GOLD analysis project Ga0116231, IMG submission 89695) | Host-associated microbial communities from peat moss isolated from Minnesota, USA - S1T2_Fd - Sphagnum magellanicum MG | ecosystem: Host-associated > Plants > Peat moss > Unclassified...
AGGAGCAAATTCCAAATTAGCGTAAGTTAAAGCTTGGCCTATTTGTGTGTTAGCATTAGTATACGCACAGTTAGTAAATCCCCATGCGTTTCCGGCACCAGAAGAACCAAGTACCACATTAGCGTGGAATTCAATACAATCGATGTTTACATTGACGTATACTGCATTAGCCGTATCAATAGATGACACGATAGCTTGGGCACCAGCACCATTAGCGTCTCCAGGAGCATTGGTAAATGTCACAATAGTATTTGGGTTTTGACGATAGTCGTAACCACCGAAAGCGACATTGATTCCTGTGACAGAACCCGTTGAAACATTACCAACATAAGCGATAGCTTTTTGAGCAGATGAATCATTTGGTTCCAGACCACCTGTCAAAACAACAGGGTCACCAGTTACATACAACAAACCTTGGTTATGTGGATCGATAATAATATTAGAAAGAGCAGCGATAATCTTTTCTTCAAAAACAAGATTATTTCCATTGGCGTCTACCCCATAAACAACTTGAAGGCTTTCAAGGTCATCGAAAGGCTTTGTTATTTGTGATACGTATACCTCAACAATTTCAAAACCAAGGTTAGGATCAACTACTTTGTTTACAGATTCGATAACGCATTGCGCACCGCTGTTTGATCCAACACCGACACGCTGAACAAGTTCCTGAACTGGAAAATCCAGGTTACTAGTATCGAGAAGCAAACGAAGAGCTTGTGGAAGAGTCCACTTACCATCAGATAGTTTAAGAATATTGTCTTTAGGAAAATAGATGTCTGCGCTCTTTCCATACAAAACCTGAAACAAAAACTGAATAGATTGAGGTGTACCCTTTTGTGTATAAAATTGACGAGCAATTTTAATAAGTTTGCGTTCATCGAGAATAACATCATTTGGAAAATAAGGTAAAAAATCATTGATAAAATATTGGATGAATTGATCAGTTGTTTGATCAACATCTTTATAATTTAATAGGTTTTTTGCCTGGTATACTGTGCTGTATCCGTTAGGAGTTGGCAAAACTTGAGTTTCAAGAAATTCATAATAAGCTTGCATGAATGCAACAAACGCAGGACTACCTTCTCTCACAAATTCTGGGAACTGTGATGATACGAACGTAGATACTGTGTTCGAAATTACATTTTGATCAAAGTAATTGCCCATTAGTTATTGTTCTCGTCGTTCAAAGAGACAGTGATAGCATTTGTATCTGTCGGATCGAGCGTCAAAATAATTTCATTGTTAGAACCAAAAGTAAGGTTCTGTGGTGGCACATAGATATTCAAAACTCCTAGTTGGTTGTTTATTCCAGTAGGATTAAAATTGTTTAGAGTAATAACACCATTTAAGTAGTCAATTGTTCCAGCATTTGGATTGATAATTACTTTGTTATTGTTTGTGTCGTAATAGTAAGTACGAAGAATACCGTATTGACCCTGAAGAACCGCAATAAACTCTGCACCTAATCCACCACCACCGCTGGCAGTCACTGTTGCAGTAGTATATTCAGAACCTGCATTATCGATAGTTACACTATTGACTACACCATTAACAATTGTAGCAATGACATTAGCACCAACACCGTCACCCGTAACCGTCAAAGTTGGTGCGCTCGTGTAACCTGAACCGGGTACTGTAATTAAAACCTGATCCAATCCAGAATAAGAATTAGGTGTTTCTTCAATGTATGCCTGACGAGCAACACCACCAGCATCATTAATAGTGAATGTTGGAGAAGTGTACAAATGAGCACTTGATGTTCCAGGTTGCAACTGACAACCAGTGTTCATCACATAAGTTTGAGATACAGACAACAATGGAATTAATTTCTTTTGAAGATAAACAGATGCTGTGGAAGACAACACAGAATTTTCAGAATCATCAACTGTTCTTAACAAACGAGATAGACGAAATTCTGAATTAAAAGTGTTCAAGTTTAAGTTGGCATAATTTTCAACTGCACTAATGATAGTGTTGATCAATTGTGTTTCAGTTAAAGTGGTCTGTGTAGAATCGTAATCAACATCAAATGAAAGATTTAAGAAGTTGTAATCGGCTTCAACAAACTCTGGAGTAACAGTCAATACACTAATAGGAGCGATAACACTTTGAGTCAAATATTGCTGTTGTTGAACAGTAATACCGTAACCGTTCTTAGGTTTAGCGGAAATAAAGACCTTACCGTACACAGGTGGATTAAGAGTTTCACCACCCCAAACAGTGACAGCATCAAAATATGGGTAGTTTTTGTTGATTAAGGCTACGTAGTCATTAATTGTAACGGCACGATTTTGCGCAATATAACTCTTAGGTGCTGAAAACTTGATAGAAGCCACATCTTCTATTGGTGTTCCACCGTAGCTAGATTGTACTGTAGTGACGTTTGAAGTAGATCCAGACAACAAAGCACTTTGAAGAGTAAATCCATCAAGATCATTAGCCGCATTGGCGCTTGTTGTGATATATGAAATAACAACAATGTTACCGTCTTGAAGAGCAGAGCCAATAATTCCATCACCAAAATAAATGTTGTAAGAGGCATTTGCGCCTTCTTCAATGAAGTAAACGTTTGAAGTGCCACTAACCGTAGTGAAATCTTCGGCCAAATTAAAATAAGTTTTATAAGTGTTAACCGTAGAAGTCTGAACAATAACTTGAAGAGTACTGGTATCAACATTAGCATCAACAATGTTAAAGCTAGCTGTCGGATTAGTTGAACTATCTGCAATGAATGTTTTGATTACAGGAGAACCTTCGGCAATCTGAACATTGTTAAAATAGAAAGTATTACCATCAACACCAGCTGTGGTGTCATCAAGTGTTACGAAATTATAAGAACTACCGTTTAACGCATCAGAAGAAAATTGACTGAAGCGAGGAAGTGTAAGAATTGAAGTGTTATCAGTATTAGAACGTGTTACAGCAACATTTACAGTAGCTTGAGCAGCAACAGCAGAACGAGGTGTGTAACCCAATGCCTTAGCATGAGATACGACTGTAGAACGAAGCACAGCGGTATCCAAGAACATTTCATTAGCAACCAAGTTAAGATAAATCGCGTTGTAGTGAGTGTTGTACGCCAAAATATCTAGAAGTACGTTGAACGCACTTCCAGTGAAATCGTAATCTTGAAACTCACTTTGACTTTGCAAGTAAGTAATAAGATTTTGTTTGATAGAATCAAAATCAAGACTGGTAAGCTGAAGCTTACTGGTATTTGCTGTGACGCCCATGGTTTAACGGAGCCTCTGAAGAAAAGTGTTAATAGTAATAGGTGTAGAAATACCACCAGCTACCTGGAAAACAATCGTGACGCTATAGCCGTCTTGTGTGTTATTGGTTTGAACGATGACATCCAAAACTTGTGCTCTCGGTTCGAAGTTAGCCAATACGTCTTTAATTTCTGAAGACAATAAATTGGCTGTAACACCGTCAACCAATTCGAACAACAACTTACGAACGTTGCCACCAATTTCTGGATGAAATGGGCGTTCATAGTGGTTAGTAGAAACTAGATTGACGATTGATTGGACAACGCTATTGATACCAGTCACTTTTGTCAGGTCTCCTGTCATCGGATTCGGTATGAAATCGATGTTGAAGTCAGAATATTGACGAGTTTGAAGCGGTGTACTGAGTGTAGGTGCTGTTGCCATTGATACTTCTCTTAAGGATCAACTATTTAGGTCAATTTCTTTGGCCGACCAGATGACCAATTGAGAAATAGTCTATTACGATAAGAAAAGTGATTTTTCTTTCATACGTCTTGTCGTCAATCCCGGAAGAACTTTACCAGCCGCCTTATTCCACAATAGGAATGCTGCACCGGCAGCACACCATTGCTGAGCGTTAATGTTCTTAAGCACAGAACTCTTAAGCCAGTTGTTTGGACCAATGTTGTAGATAAGACTCAAACAAGCATCCAACATGTTTTGAGTAATAGGAACGGTAATAGACTTTTGAAGCACTGGAAGGAACGCATTTTCAACACATGTTCCAAGATAATCCAATGCGGTAGCGCGACTAATAGTGTCACCCAAACTGATTGGTTTACCCAATGCAGCTTGAGTTGTGCCATAACCGATTGTGATAGGTTGTGCGCCGGTCGCTGGATCGGGGTATGCAGTGACTGTGTCTGGACTGATGACCTTTGCAAAACCTTCTGCTGACTGAATAAGGTTCAAACCGTTCTGACTGATAGACCACTGAGATGAATCCGTAAGGAATGTTTTTGTGGTTGCATCAAACATGCAACCAGCAGTATTAATATTTGCCGTATTAGCATCTGGGGCAACCAAATTGTTGTTCGCAACCGTATTGTTAGGACCAGAATCCAAGAACAAACGCTGGACGTAAGCAGAGCCAGTAATAGGATCAAGCTGAACACTATTAATGTTAAATGGAACTGGAACTTCTTCTGGTGGAGCAACGCCCGTATTCTTCGTAAGAGCGGACATACCACCTGGGATGCCAGAAGAGGTACCTGCCGTTGCTGTCCCGGCTCCTGAGGCTGCTGGTGCGCCCTGGTTAACACTGGTAAGAGTGGCTATTTGCACTTCACCTGAAATACCAACCGTAACACCGGTCAAAGCAGCCTGACCTGACGCTAATATGTTAACATCTGAACCTTCTGCATTGAAATCACCACTGGCATTAAAATTAAGATCGCCACCAGAACTAATCGTCGTAACTCCAGCTGTGATATCTACACTGGATTCACCTGTTATGAATGTCTGTTTTCCTATTACCGTGGCAGTTTCTGAACCGGATAAATTGATGTTTTCTGCTTGAACGTTAAAGTTACCACCAACAGAAAAATCCATATCACCGGCAACATTAGCGGTTAACTTACCTCCAGATTCTAAGATCGTGTCACCTTTGACTCGAACAAGGCAGTCACCGTCTACGCTAATAGCAACCGTACCCATGACATGAATATGATCATCTGCCATGACAATTGAGTAACGGCTTCTTGTTACTTTTTCAACAACAGAACCGGATGGATAAAATTCAACAAATGACCCAGTACGATGTGCAATATGAATACGTTCTGATCCTGGTGTATCATCATATTCGATTACATGACCAGATTCCGTGACTGTGGCGATATCATATGGATATTCAGGGTTATAAGCCGGATATGGTTCTGACCATCTATAGTTGTTAGCTGATACGACATTCAAATCTAAGTTATTCTTACGAGCGTTGATAACGGTGTTCGCAAGATTTTGGTAACGACTGACACCAGAGATAGAAATTTGATTCAGTTCATCTGCATTTGGGTGACGTAAAGATTCAAGAACAGCAGCATTAGCTGTATTGGCTTCTGTGATAGTAATACCTGAACCGTCAGTATTATAAGTTCGGCTTACAGGTACTTTAGGTGCCAAAGCAATGGTTGCTTCACTTCTCAAATCATGAAATCCAGATCCAACGTTAGGTGGATTGGTTTCAAATCCAGGAATAATACCCAACATCAAAGGAAGCTGTTTAGATCCATCAAGCCAAACACCAAAAGCTACCTCAGATTCTTTTGGTGTAGAGAATGTCTTACCATTAGTGTCTTGTAATATTTGTGCCCAAGGAAGATTTTGAGAAGGTAATTCAGTTAAAGAAGGATTATGAACACCGTATATACGAACCTGCACGCGACCCAATTCAAGTGGGTCTTGACGATTTTCAACAACGCCAACCCAGAATCCCTGGAAATCTTCACCGGCAAAATATTTTGCAATTTGCATTAGCTTGATATTACTTGTTTAATAGTTTGAGAGCCGTTTGTAGGTGCTGCTAACTGCGCAGAAACCGTGTCTGATAGAAGTTCTACGATTGTCGCCGCTGTGTCCAAAATAAATTTATGATGAACACTAGAAACAAGATAACGACCTGTTCTCATAGGATCATTAGCCGTAGTTGCGTCCTGAATTTCCATCTTTGGGACTACTACTCCGATTACGGAACCAGTCTTAAGAAGAATGTCACCAGGAACAACACCCACAATCTTGAATGTATTTAACATGCCCAATCTTGATGTGGTTTGCGGTAACCATTTCTTAAGGTTTGCCGGATTACTGGTTGTATCGGAATCCGTTGAAATGACAAACTTCAACATGTTTCCATCTGTTTGAAACACTGAATAACCAAACCTATTTGTAAAATCGTTGCACGGTAGAAAATTATTGAGAATAGCGTTGTTAGAAAGTTGCTTAGCATTAAAATTAACCGCAGTAAATTGTCTATTGACGATATCAAACGTGGCTAAAGTAGAAGAGAATGCTCCAGACTTCATAGTCTTTAGCATGTCAAAATCTTGCGTGACTTGAATTAAATTGAAAGTGTTACTGTTATAAACAGGATTTTGTCCTAATTTAATATTGAAACCATAAATCTGATAGGTCGGCTGCTGTAGTAACGTTTCATAAGAAACAAAGTTGAAACCGTCTCTATTTTCAAAAAAGAAATAAAGATTTTTGGCTGGACCATATGATCTAGGTGTAAGCCAAGATATTGCTTCAAGTGCGGACATGCGCGGAATTATGATGTCGAATACACCAGAAGTTTGTTCGATAATGTTTATCTTAGAAGGAGATACTCTAAGTTTGTTAAGCAATAGATCGCTGATCATTTGGTCTATTCTTAGACCTTTGTATGACTTACTGATCATGCTTTGTGTTGAAAGAAATAATTCTTCAGAGCAAAAGTGTATGGTGTAATTTTGCAAACCATTAGAACCAAGAGATCTGTCGCTAATTTTGTATATGCGAAAAGTTTTGTTGATTGGTTTGTTTAAGCTAGGTTTATCTACATTTACTTGAATAAATTCATTGCCGTGCATTTTGAAAGAAGATATCAAATCGAGAGCATCACCCATGACGACACTTCCAGTCATGACAGGACTCCAAATATCTTCATACAAATTTAGCTCAACTATCAATCCTCTAATATCAACAATTTTACCGTCACTAGTAACGATGTTTAACGTGTTGAGTTTGTAATCAGATGAAGCAATTAAACCAATTGTATCTGATGAAGTATTTGATGACATTATCTAAATCTCGTTTATGTTCCAAGAAGGCTTTGGAACTGTGCTTCAATTTGTGGAGCGTAAGAAGCATCAATTAAAGTTATTTCTCTTTTAGCTTCATTGATAGCTACTTCATTATCGTAAGCAGTCACAGCATTCAACGTTGTAACCGTGTTGACAATAGAACCATCAGATGTAACAACAGTGACATCAGATACAGTAACTATTGGATTATCGATAGTCGGAAGAGTGCGTGAAATAACTTGATTTGTAGCAAAATTGTAGCTGTATGGTTCATCGGTGACTGTTGTCATATATGTAACCGTATTTGATGAACCATTGATTGTGGTCGTAACCGTTTCTACTTGTTGTATTACAGCTAATTCACTTTGTGCCGCTTCTATGGAACCGTATGACGCAATAATGTTGTTGGCAAAGTCGTTTGAATTCAAAGGCAGATCAAAATAAGGATCTATAATAGTGTTTGCAAATATGATGATCCAATGGCGCAAAGGATCACCATAAAATTTGAAAGCAACACTTTCTAATGTATCACCGTCTTTCCATGGGTATTTGTAGTAAACAAGAGAATTGTTTAATACAGCTGAAATTGTATCGACACGAGTAAAGATATTCTTCAGCACATAAAATTGCTGAAGGTCTTTATCAAATGTATAGTAAATGTTTGGAAATTGTTCGAAATAATTCATTAGTAGCCGTACTTAGCGATCAACTCGCGTGTGATGATATCCATTTCTGTAAATTGCAAATCCAAATCGATCTTCAAAGGAGAACCATCATTAAATGTTGTCCAAGTACCAGCACCTGAGTAATTGACTGTAATTTGAGTCAACGCACAGGTAGAAATTTTTGCGATAGATGGATTTTCTTGCTGCATAAAATAAAAAGAAATGTCGAACTGTGCTGGTGGGATAAAATAACGACCACCGGCTTCATTGCTTACTTCAGGAGCAGCAAATGCTTTGAATGTTTTTATGATGTTGTAGATCGCCACAGACTCTTGTTGAGAACGTGGAATGAAATGAAATATAAAAGAATATTGTCTGTTCTGTGTTTTCTTAAACAACATTTCAATGTGTGGGTTAACAGCTTTACCCTGAGACTTGACGTAAAGATCGGTAAATCCTTGGCCTACAGCGCCAGTGCTTTGAACAAGATCAGCACCCAATTCACCTTCTTGAGCATAATTGAATGATTTATTTGGTTCATCGGAAAACAAATTTTTAGCTGCTGTTTCTGCAATATCTTTCAGAGAACTAATAGCACCTTTGAAAGAACCACCCAACTGAGAATACTTACCTATATTACCACCGGCTTCTGTTGCGCTAGCACCTTCCCATTCATGGGCATAAGTGGTAGACACAGTTTCGGGCATGTAAATAGAAATTGATTGAGAGATTCTTTGTAACTTAGGTTGAAGACTCAAAGTTGTTAATAGTCCTGCTCCAGCAACGGCACCGACACTGGCTTTAATGGCCGGATCGACACCAGAATTCACCAATGTGGTTACACCGGTTAAGAATGTACCGGCAGCAACATTTGAACCACTACCAACAGGTGCGTAAGTACCACCTTGAGAATTAAGCGTGTCATAGTTTTGTGATGATGCGCTTTGACCGTTACCATTTGAACTTGTCGTAGAATTTTGGAAGTACTTAGAAGTGGTTGGAAGATTAATATTAAAAACCACATAGTGCGGGCAATCTGCACCACCAATACCTTCTAATGGGAACCTTGCTTGACTAATAGCATATGGGTCTTTGTCTAGAACGGCAGTAGGTCCAACTCCAGAGCTTTGAGCACCCTGAGTAGGAGTACTTGCTAATGTTGAAGTTGTAAAAGGAATTGCGGGCATTTGGGATATATACCAGTTGAAGAATCAATTATTTAGTGTGTTTTATGGGCAGACCGTTGGGATCGAAGAACAAGCAACCTTACCCTCGATCTGAAGCTGTTTTGAAGAGATTAGAGAATTCCAAACATTTCTTAAATATAAGAAGACATACAAAGGGTTGGAAGCACACCGAAGAAACCAAACAACACATGTCAGATTTGAAAAATGTGTTAGTTGGTAATGGTTGGAAGCCTCATACCCGTAGGACTGGAAGAGTGGCATATCAAGGCAAATTTTCATTAACTAATCCGAAAAAATATCTAGGAAATCCGGATCAAGTTTTCTATAGATCTTTATGGGAAAGAACCATGATGGTTCGCATGGATGAAAGGAGTGATGTTATTGAGTGGTCAAGTGAAGAATTAAGAATTCCATATAGAAGTCCTATAGACGGCAAAATTCACATGTACTTTCCTGACTTTTATTGCAAATACGATACCGGCAGAGTGGAAATAATAGAAGTCAAACCCGCCAAACAAGTCGTAGAACCGATAAAACCTAAACGTACTACCAAGAGATACATCAACGAGTTGACTGAGTACGGCAGGAACCTGGCCAAGTGGGAAGCTGCTCGCGCTCTATGTACTGATAAAGGTTGGCATTTTGTTATTCTCACCGAGAAGGAAATCTACGGGAAGAAGCCCTAAATAGTTTCATGGCATCATCAAGAAAACCTAATGTAAACGACTCTCGCGAATCCATTCGTTGGTTTGTTCGTATCCTTAAGAATTTGGATACAAAACAAATCAAACGTGAACAGCTGGGTGAATACGTTAATAGGCCACAACTTGGTAAACTATGTTGTTATTACTACGATCCAAAAACTAAGGAAACACTTCCTTATTGGGATAGGTTTCCGTTGGTAATGCCTTTAGATTATCAAGATAACGGTTACATTCTTGGTTTGAACCTACATTATCTTCCACCAGAAGCCAGAATGGTTTTGTTCGATCAATTGTTTGCTGTTCGTGCTAGAAAAGATCTAACAGTAGAAAATCAAATCCTAATGTCTTATATGGTTTTAAAAAGAACATCACAATTTCCAGGTTGGAGAGATTGTATCAAGCGTTATATTCCATCTCATATTCAATCTCGTGTTTTAGAAATTGATCCATTGAGTTGGAAGCTTGCTGTCGCCTTACCTACTCAAATGTTTGTCAAAAAGCGTCCTTGGTAAATTAAATGTCATCAAAAAATTTATTCGGTCTTAATGTTAATTTAACCAACCAAGGTTTGACTGGATCAGCTAGTCTTAAAATACCTGGCTTGCCTGGTATATCTTTGACTTATCCATTTTTAAGCGGTGTGACTAATCCACCGACAAATCCTAATTTTAGCATCAATAATTTCATTCAAAATCTAAACCAGCACAATGAAACTGCTAGAACCGACAAGTTTGATGTTTTGATTATACCACCAGCAAGTGTAGCCAATTACGCCGGTTTATCTCCAGCTGCCATTGGTAGAGGATTAAATCTTCAATGTGAAATATCAGAACTTCCTGGTCGTGATATTCAAATGCAAGAATATACGATTCACGCATTTGTAAGAAGGGTTCCTCACCAAAATCAATACGGTTCAGCCAATTTCACATTTATTTGTACTGGTGATTTCTGGGAAAAAAGTATGTTTGATGCTTGGTTAGATTTGATGGTTCCTGCACAAACAGGTTTAGTAAATTACCCATTAGATGCTAATAACAACCGTAATTACGAATGTGATATCTATTGTAACCAATATGACATGACTGGAACTCAAATTTATCAAGCACAGCTTGTTGATGCTGTGCCGACTTCCGTGTCTGTTTTGAACCAATCATGGGATAACGATGCTATTCATCGTTTAAACGTGACGTTTGCTTTCCGTAAGTGGGTTACTGTTGATACTGACTATCAAACAGTTACGACATTTGCTGGATCTAATCCACAAGTCCTACCTTCATTGACTAGCGGAATTATCAATACGATTGCTAATTCTCCTATCGTTTCTCAAGATCTTAGAAAAGGAAATGCCGCTCTAAATAGCGCAATCAAAAAATTAATTTAATAGGTGATAATTATGAAACTACCGGAAATGAAGCACCCACAATATGAGGTGCAACTTCTCTCTTATCCTAATCCAATCAAGTATAGACCATTTACAGTTCGTGAAGAAATGATTCTACGAATGGCTGTTGAAGCTAAAGATTTGGATTCTACTGTCAACGCTTTAAAACAAGTTGTTGAAAATTGTCTTGTCTCTGAAATCGATGTTGATAACATGGCCATTGTGGATATGGAAACTTTGTTTCTTCATTTACGTGCTAGATCTATCGGTGAAACAGGTAGTCAATTTTTCAAATGTAAGAATGAAGTGACTACTACTGAAGGACAAAAGAAAGAATGTGGAATGTTACTTGAAGTCCCAATCAAATACTTAGAGGTTCCTGTTATTAATAACAATGCAGAAAGAAACATCAAGTTTAGTGACGATATGGGAGTCACAATGAAGTTTCCTTCTTATAAGGTTGCAAAAGAATTAATAAACCTAGAACAAGAAGAAGCTGAAGTTACTTTAGTCGCGTTGTGTATTGATAAAATCTTTAGCAGTGAAGAAGTTTTTAATGCTGATGACTGCACCCTAGAAGAATTAGTAGAATTCGTATTGAAGCTTCATACCGATAAATATGAAAAAATGAAAGAGTTTTGTTTTAACGCCCCAAAGAATCAGTTAACCGTACAGAAAAAGTGCGCTAGGTGTGAATATGAGCATTCATTCACCCTGGAGGGTATCCAAGATTTTTTCGGGTAGGCTTTGGTAATGATTCGTTAGAGGCTCAGTTTAAACTGAACTTTAACATGCTGTATCATCAAAAA
>Ga0116231_10013115_pt1 | contig 11794 bp, 9 predicted proteins | sample S1TSphgellanicum_2_FD_89695 | JGI IMG/M metagenome (GOLD analysis project Ga0116231, IMG submission 89695) | Host-associated microbial communities from peat moss isolated from Minnesota, USA - S1T2_Fd - Sphagnum magellanicum MG | ecosystem: Host-associated > Plants > Peat moss > Unclassified...
GGTACATATTACAAAATTACAACTACAAACTACATTTCCAAAACCTCTCTATATATCACATTGCTAGGTTCTTTTTGGGGGAATTTATTTTCATTGTTTCAACCTGAAATTTATTTTTTCTACACATTTTAACATTTTTTGTGAAAAGGAATGGACCTAATTGTCAAATTTAGAAAAAATAATTTAAATTCGCCAAATACATATAAAGCATAAATATTCTTAAATGTTTAATTCACTATCATTAATATGATCTATAGCCTAATTTGGCTAAATCCTCTTTGTGGGGTAACTCATCACAAAAATTGAAAGAAAGCAAACCTTGTATAATAAGGGGTTCGAACTCATCCAAACTTTCTGAAAGGCAGGATCTGTGCATTACAAAATTGACCAAAAAATAAAATAAAATGCATTACATGTGGTCGTGTAAATATTATTCATCATACATGGTGATTATTTATGCACCGTCCAGCAAGCAAGCAAGCAGCACATGGAGGATGATGATGTATCTAAATAGGGACATGGATGGAGGGCCATTCCTGGTTTATTTCCTTCCCAATCTTGGTGGGGGACGTCCTTTAATATATGTTTTATTTTCTTCCCATTCTTGGTGGGCAGAAAGTTGCAGTGTTAGACTCAGCAGAGGATGGTGTGCAGCTCCTGGTTTATTTCCTTCCCGTTCTTGGTGGGCGACGTCCATTAATATATGTTTTATTTCCTTCCCATTCTTGGTGGGCAGAAAGTTGCAGTGTCAAACTCAGCAGAGGGATGGTGTGTAGTCGGCAACCTCGGAGCTTCCAGGGTGTCGATCCGCATGGACGACCGAACGAATGACGGGACGCACGGATTCAGGGGGAGGCTTCATTTCTCATAACAACGTCCTTTAATATATGTAATTACAGTAGATTGGTGACCAAAACCCCAACTGTAGGTGGAACCCAACTTGGGCTTAGTTGAGGTTCATCCACAAGAGTCTAAGGTTTCCTAACTTGGACTTCCTTCAGATACAAATCCCATACATTTCCTTCCTACTTTACTTCGATACATACCTGGTGTGAGGGGGAAGTAGGAGGGCTTACAGGATAGGTTACCAAGGTGGAGCCTTGGTAACTCAGTTGTGGTTCATCCACAGCTGGCTTACAACGAGGTTCCGAGGGATTGGTTGGTGCTGGGTCACATATTCCCTAGTTTGAAAAGCGGGAGGGTCGTTTCAAGCCATTCCACAATTATGTCAGCAGAGTGTAATATCTAGATGTAGTTTAGACCTTGGGGATTCATTTTTTTAGAATAGAAAATAGTAGGAGGAGTCAAAAAAAATTGTGTTTGACCTTAGCCATACAAAGATCAAATCAAAACATTATCCATGGGTCCCAATGTATTCATCTGTAAAAGGATGCACATAAACCAACCTTGCCATTGAGGGGGCCCAAGGAAATATTGGCTCTCATGTTCTCCTAGTTTTCTGGGTGAAATTGTGTCCTAAGCATATATGGCTAGAGACTAGCACTTTTAAGGCCATAAAATCTGGTGATTTTACTAGGTTACTAATTGGATAGTTTCATATGGAAAGATGTTTTGAATGGTTGCATTTAAATGTACCTACTACCCACCTTTTCAACAAAAAAGATGTGTGGGCTATGTCTTATGCTGGCGTGAAATAAGACATCAGCTTTGACCTTGGGTTCTCCCATTTTGAAGATCTTGTTTCCGAGACAATCCACAATACAAAAGTAGTGGGTAATGTAAATCCTTCTGATACATTGGATATATATTGTAGCTTGAAATGTATATTGTCTACCACTACAAATCCACCTACCTTGGAATGCTCGTAGGAAGAAATACCTATGAACTTGTTGCTATCTATTTTGTTAGCATGTTGAATCAAAAATGTTATTTTGAAGAATATTGAGTTTTAAAGAAACCCAAAGGATATGGGAACAAAAGAATATGAATCCAAGGGAACATTCAACATAATGGTTAACTAACAGAGGAAATGTTAAATTTGGACTCAGAGACCCCAGGATTTAGTCTAGGAATGGAATATCTATAATGTTTAGAAGCAACTCAAAAAGTTTTTGGGGGTGTCTACGATGGTACTAAAATTTTACTATTTTGTTCTTGATACCCAGTGGGTATCACAAAAGAAAAATGAAAAAAAGAGGCAAGGTGTTTTGAAAAGTGAAACGGCCACAGTTTGCGGACAGATTCCACTTGATAATGTGCCCTCCAGATACACTAAAAAATTCTGCTCGTGCTTTACAAATTTAAGAAATGAATTATTTATTTACTCATGGGCCTCGGGAATTGTACTTTGGACTCAACTACACAACACCATAAAATGTGCAAAGCTCACGACAAACTCTAAAAGACATATATGTATTTGTATATAGATTTATGAAGAACCATTTGGTATAAGAAACCAACAAAGTTCAAACAATAACAACAACAAAAGGGGTCAGATTATACAATCTGGATTTCTTTGTGTTTCAAGTTTCCAGATCCTTTGCCATGAGATGAGGAAGGGGATCTATGGTGGGGCCTTTGTTGGGAAAATGGAAGAAGCTGTGAGGTTGGGTGGTATTTCACACCCACTTTTGAAAAAGTGTTTGCGGACTTCTGCCCCAACTACAATCCCTCATTAGATTGATGAGATCTTCCTGGATTCGTGCTAGAATTTGATTTTGTATGATGTAAATGGCCACCCCACAAACTTAGTGAATGGTTGAACAAACAAGAGAGCAATGGGTGACCCAGTGACAAGCAGATTTCATGCAACTGAAGACAATTTAAATATAGTAATGGGTGGTCAGTACCCTTTTCACTATTGGGTGCTCACCAATATTCATATGGGCTGGAGGTGGGATTCCCAGAGAATTGCTTCTAGTTAGGCTTGCGTCTATACAAAAATTCTTCAAGTAGGCCACAATGAATTGTGCAACCTCTTCACGAGATTTTTGGAAAGCTTAAGTAGCATAAAAATAAACTAACACTTTACTTGAGAAATATTTGGCTGCCATGAAATAATATACATAAAAATTGGTATTGGGTGGTTATGTGATGTATTTGAGATAACCTATGATTAAGGATATATGGAAGAAATGGATTTGATTTCTTCTCCAGTTCTAGTATATTGAAACTAACGAAATCAAACATATCTATGGTTATGTATAAATACAGTGATGGGTTTCTAAAGCTATTGCACATGATTCTATTCTTAAGGATGCAATAACTTGTGGCTATGTTATAAAATGATTATAATATTAGAAATGTTTCATAACTGGGTGGTACGTCAAGAATGGATATGAACAATCAGAGTATGTTCAAGTGAAATCCTATATATATGTGTATGTGTGCATATTATGTATATCCTCTATATTGACCTTAAAAATTAAAAATTGTATTGAAGATAATAAACATGAAATTGATGATATGGTATATCAAGTTCAATTCTTTAAAATTGTTCTTTCCCTACATTCCCACACAACAGGCCATAGCTCACGACACAATTGTGAGGTAAACTTTGTGGGTTCATCCATTAAAATGTGCAATATCTGATGTTTATTATGGCAATGTAATATACTATCAGATATATACTGCAATATTATATTATAATTATAGTTTGGCATTAGTTTGAAATTTGTGTAATATATGCCATAACAGACACCATAAATTGTACATTGTAATGGATGAACCCACAAAATTTATCTCTCACTTATGTCATGAGCCCTGCCCTAATGTGTGAAAAAAACCCCTGCTATCATCTTGCAAATTTAACACCTCATGTTTAAAGTCAACCTCTTATGTCTCAATTGAGCACTTTTTGAGTCTACAAACCCCTCTGTGCTGTAAGGCTGAAAATTCAACCATGGCAAGGATCAAATCTTGGACATATAGGTAAACGATATAACCGAGTCCAAATTACTGGTAAAAAGATTTTGAGACGTGTTCCAACTATGGTTCTGTTACCTTAACTTTGAGATAGTTATGTTAAATAGTCATTTGTCATAACTTTTCCAACTACCAATTATTAATTGGTATATATATATCAATTTTGATTAATATATTTTGCTGGTTGTAGTTGTAACCAATGTTGGCAGGTACTTTATTTTAGGTAAGTTTATGATAGGTTTCAATGTATTTGGATTGAGCCTTCAACATTTTTGTGGGAATTTTAATTGGAATTAGACTAAGCAACCGGCTTTTAAAAAAAATTGAATTAGAACTTGAGCTGAGGATGATATTTTTAAACAAGTCCAAGTTCTCTAGGTAAATAGTAGAACCTCCTTTTTAAAAGAAAAACTTGACTTTACTTTTTATGCAAACAGTTAGTTTTACTTTATTGTACATAATTAATATCATGTCATCTTTACTTTAGACTATGTGTATTGGCGATATATGTTAAATCGATCAAAGAAAGTAAATGCATTCAGTACAAAAATATTGCTGCAATTTGTTCCCCCAGTTGACCTTTTACCTCATTCATATTTTCTTTAAAAAAATTGAATGATACACGGGCACATTTTGAACTCATAATTTTCCACATTACAAATGTTTCAAAATGCGCATAACATGCTTAGTGACATGCTGCATACCCTTAATACCCATAACACATCCAAAACATGCATAACATGGACCCAAAATGTGTTTAGGTATCACAAGGTAAAAACAAATGGGGCAAAGGGCAGACTGTGGGAAAAGATTGCAGCAGTACTTTTTGTCCTGACACTTTCTTTGGCTGATTTAACATCTTCTGTGGATTGGCTGAGGAAACTAATATTACATGAAAAAATATTAACTATTTGTGTGCAATGGGAATGGAACTACTAAACCTGTTCTTTAATTGAACCAGGTTCAAATTATGTAAATGAAAGACCAGAACTGAAGGTTTTTAGGAATCCAAAAAATCAATCTTCAAACTGGATCCATCCAAAACTGAAAAGTTTCAGAACCAAGAATGAAGATTCATTTCATATATTGAAAAACCAAGTTATAATGAGATAAATATGTAACCACCCAACACTGGTGAAACCCTGACTTAATTTTTCTTTTGTATTTTTAAGTACTTTACATAGCATAATCTACCTCTTAGAGTTTGGGATACCTTAAGGATCTGTAATATACCTCTAGGTTAGCAATTTCAGGTCAGGTCAGTTTTTTTTTTTACTTTGGGGATCAAAGGGTGGCATAGGAGTTTTGTTGGGTCCTGCCCCCACAGAGACAGAAACTATTGCATTCGATCCAACTTTTGGAAGTTTTACCTTATTAGAACCGGTTTCACATTAGGTGAACTGGTTTTTTTGGTGAAAGTGTTTAGACTGTTTAGATTGAAACAGATTTTTTTGGTGTTCAGAGTATGGACAAAGTAGGTAGATGTTAGTGCTGTCCACACATCCTGCAGGATCCGGCCACAGCCTGGCCGTTTTATTCCAGCTAAATTCTCGGCCGTAGTCGCATTCCCCGATTTACCTAGGGATATTGAGCCGCAATCACAGCTGCCCACCACCACAACATTTCAGCTGTAACCTTCTCCCCCGCATCATTGTTTTCATCATATCCATTCATGTGTTTATAAAAAAATGTCAGCCTACTGTGAACGGTCTAGGTCATGATTGGAGCGGAGGTAGAGGAGGGCGTTCAGTGTGTCAGGCTTCAACGCGTTGCGCTTGTTGGTCCGCGTATTGCTGGCGGACAAGAATGTACATTCTGGCATCGAACTCGAAGCCAAAATGCAGAGTATGGCACGGGCGGCACAAGCTAAAATGGGAAAATTGGCGGACTTGATTTTCCACCATGGCAACAAGCCAACATCGTGCTTGACTTCGCCATCTGGTTGGGCTCTTTTACATGTATCCTCCTGAAGCAGAACTTTCTTGTCACTCTTGTTAACCTTGAGCAAGCGATACAAGGCCAACTCGTGCTCAATAAGGGCCTCGAGTTGGGCCGCCTCACCTTGCTCGTGGTCGCTGTCGCTCTCCGAAGAATCGTTGTCGCTGTCATCTTGACTAGGGCCAACGTGCACAAAGATGGTGCACGGCTTCTTGGCACGGATCTTCTTTGCTGGTAGTGGACGGTTGTCACCGGACTTGGGCACCGCCATCTGCTTGGGTGGGCCAACCTTGTGCATAATGTCCTTGAGGTAGAGCAGGCCATGGTCGATCAACTCTTGAATGAAGTCGCAATCAAGCATGCGGTTCTTTTGTAGCGGCTCCAAGTAGGTGGCGGTAGCATGGAGCGGCTTAAGGAAGTATTTCTACTTGTGTTGACCGAGCAGGAGCGCCTTGATGGGGCCAATCTCGTCACTGTCAACTACAATGGTCACCTTCTTGCTGTTTGCACCGTCGATGGTGATGGGTTCAACTTGCGGTTGGAGGTGGGTCGTTAGTTTGGGAAACCACATGTCGACGAGATGAATGGTGGGCGTGAGGAACGACGAGAAGGTGACGCTGGCTAGCTTGAAGTAGTGCAGTAGTCGAATAAGTTCAATGAGTAGTGGCTCGATGATGCACTCGGCGCACTCCTCCTGTTTCCTCTTTTTCAACAGCTCGATGGACATAGCTAGTTCGGCGGCCACATACTGCAACATGATGAGGAGATTGTCAAAGCGCGTTGCCACATGCTGCTTCATCTTGTTATTCAACTTCTTGTTCATGAGCATCTTCTTCATGTACGTGACCAACGCCTTTGCATCATCGATCGTGTCAAAGACCAATTCAGATTCTTCGTAGAAGAGGTAGGCCACTGGCTGCTTGACGCCGCCCACCACGCAGGTTTGCTTCCACAGCACATAGCTGATACATGTTGACAGGTGATGGCAATAACATAGGTCCAGCTCGAATTGCGACGACATTCCTTCTGCTCCGTTATTGTTCGGCACCGCATCTGACTTGACCACCACCTACCAGTTCGCCACCTAAATCGTCATCTTGTCCTCCTTCCAAGATATGAATGGGCGGACGCTGTTAACGAAGTCGCAATGAATCGCTGGCGCGGTGTGGTTCGTGCTTTCGCTGAACTCATCACAAGACACGACGCGAGCGTGCATGACCCATTTGTTGTCGATCATGTGCAGGGTGTTAGCACTGTATGCCGTCTGTGTGGCGTTGTCCGTCCAAATGTCAGTGAAGAATGCAACGCGCCCATTGTTAATGAAGTGCTTGTGCAGGATGATTTGTAGCTTCAAGACACCTTTGTCAAATCGGACCATCGTATTGCACTTGACGGTCTGTCGGGACTGCAACAAGTACTCGGTGAGCAATGGCGTCTTGCTTGCAAAGCCAATGTCCAGGGCGGTCTGGATGACATTCTTGAAGCCTGCGCCCTCCACCGACGAAAACGAGCGAATGTCCCATGAACACATGTTGACGAGGGCATTGGTCATGTTATACTTGGCGGAGTCGGTTGGCATGTTGCACATACTCGCCCAAACGGCTAAGTTATTCGAAGAAGAAGCTACAGTAGCCGCACGCGAGCAGGTGTGGCCATTCATCGACGACGTGCCGTCCCGTGAGTTGTATACGTAGATACTGAGGCAAGTGGGCTTGATGCAGGCACACATGTACACCGTCTTGGTCCGCCCCTTGCCATCCACCTCCACATCGAGGCGCAACCATTCGCCACTGGCCTTCATGACCACCTGGCCCATGCGATCCCATAGCTTGTTGGTTGATGGTCGATTCTTCGACATAAAGGGTATCACTGCATACTGCGGGTTTTTGTTGGTCAAATCAACGAATATCTTCTTCTTAGCATCATCAAGGAACTCGAAGCACTGCATGATGTGTTGTGCCGATCAAAACGTAGAATTTGAGAATGTTGATCTCAAAGTCAAAAACTTGCACTAGGAAGTAGTGAGCACCGTATGCTACTCTGCAAAATGCGCTGTAAAGTAGCACTAGCTATGGAGTTTGAACTTTAGTACTAACTTTTAAGGTTGCCAAGGCAGAATATCTTGTTTTAATGACGCTAATTTGGCTTCTTTATAATAAATATGCATGACGCTTTGATAATTGATACCAATCAAGACGTACTCTTTGAATAATTACCACAGCTGTAGCCGCCCGTTGAGGTGCACAGTCGTCTGCACCCGGCCGCTGCTAAAAACCCTGGCCGCAGCTGTGGCCAATTTGCGGCTGCGGGCGGTTGCAACTATCAGCTAGCCGTTGGACTGCACTAGTAGATGTACAACATCTTATCTATTGGCAGGGCCAGCATGTTTGTGATGCCTTGCTGTTCTTGAGTATTCAAAATCACTGCAGATTTATGCGACCCAGCACCCACCAGTGCACCTTCCATTGGAAACCCCTTAAGAGAACAGGCCCTTGGTGCCCAAAAAAATCACATAAATTCCCTAAACAGGGGCCGAAGTGAACAAGCACTCACCAGTGCACCATCCAATGGATGGATGGGTAAAATCAAAGGGATGGAGGTAACCACCATGGTTAGCTAAGGAATTGGACCTAACAAAAAACTATTTCTTGACAACTTAACATCCATCCTCTATGGTGCAATGGTGGGTGCATGTTGACTCTGGCCCTAAATAGCAGGGTTCCCTATGGTGGTTGATTTGGCCTGGGGACTCATGGCTGAACTAGAACCCTCTAATATACTCAGTTAATTTCACCACAATTCCATTATCACAAAGAAATGGTCGAATCATCTAGTGTATGTGGAGGGCACCTTCCCTAAGGAAAATTTTTGCCTTTATAGAGGAGAGGACTTTAATGTGTAAATTGCCTCAAATGGATCACAGTTGTCCATTTATAGAAGCAAATTCTATTGGTTCTTTATGCTTAGTAAGGACCTCAAACCAGGATGTTTTGGGAATTCTGGTCCTTGTACTTGGGTCCTACCAAACTTGGGCCCCTAATTGTTAGAACAACGCCACTGTTGTTCCTTACCCTTCATAAGGTAACCTATCTTCTAAACTCTTTCACTTCCACTTCACACTAACTTACATGTGTAAAGGGCTAACTATACCTAATGTCCTGATGTTAGGGTCATAGTGTTAAGGAGTGCCCTAAACACTTGATCATGATGATGTGGCACCTTGGCTGGCACTAACATCATGAAAAACTAACACAAGCACTTTGCCTTTTTTGATTTGTTCACACCAAGCAAACGGTTGCAGTTATCTTTCCTTTTGTCAAGGTTGCTATGTGAAGCACATTGTCTGAACTTGCATTGCGAGGGGGTAAAAATTATAGTCATTAACATTGTTTTGCAACATTTGAATTTTTTTTAAAATGCATTTTCATAAATGAAATTATTCTTGTGAATTTTGGGGAGAATTTATTAGCTTGGACTTAAAATATGAAAATTAAAAATATATGTCAAAAGTGGGGTTGCAAGTGGTATTTTTGCATGAAACTTTGGGTGGTAAATCATATTGATACAAATTACCAAATATTGATATAAGTTTTTCAAATTTACCTAATGTATGTCATTCATCAAACATGTGTTTTTTTCTATCCTTCAACCGTAAAAGCATATGATTTTATTTTATTTTAAAACCCACCTTGAAGTGAAAGAATAATTCATATTTGAAGGGTGCATTGTGGTTTTTTTCCATTTAATTTTGTTTATGAATGTGACATGGAACCAAAAATATGGGTAGATGTCACAAAATGGTTTGAAATTACATTTGACATACACGTATATTTGTATATACAACCATTTTAGGTCTTGACTATTGGATCAAAATTAAAATGGTTGTAGATTGAAGTGGTTGTAAATCACTTTACATCTTTACCATTTGTTTACATTTTGACCATTGGATTGGGATGGAAAAATTTAAAATGTTTGCATAAAACTATATGTTGCAAAAAATACCTATAGATACTATAATTATTTTAAACATTTCACAACATTTTTTAAAAGTGGGGTAACCCTAATATTTTTACCTTATGAAACATTTTTTCTCCCCTCCTTTCATTGTTTTATGTAATATTTTCCATGCTTAATTCTTTACATTTTATTCTACTTTCATTACACCAAAAATGTCATTTTATGATTGGTTCTTTTCTACTAGATTAATTGTCTATTTCAGTTGTTGTCAAATTACACCTGTCGTTTATGCCATTTTTAGTTGTTGATGCCACTTGTAATTGTATAGGACTAGTCATAGAATGTCATTTTTGGCATAGTGTTTTGTTTTGTTGTAACCTACACAAAGGTTAAAACTTTTTACCTAGTGCTATTTGTTCAATGTGGAGAATTGGAGTTTTTTGGAAGTTGTTTTGTTCTTGTGTGCACAAAGCTTGGGGCAGTATGCAAGGTTTATTGTCATAATTTGCTAGTGCTATTCATTTCATTGTGGAGAACTAAAGTTCCTTAGAAGTTGGTGTTGCTTCATTCTTGTGCACAAAGCTTAGGGTAATTAATCTAGAAGGTTTGTTTGAACAATTTGTAAGGTTTGTTTCCAACTTCTTTGTTTTGCAATTTTTTTGCACAATTTGTTGGTGTCGGTTGATTATTTGATGTATGTGTGTAATTTCTAACATTTTTTTTGAATTTTTGTACGTTCCTTTGTGTGCAACCAAAACATGGACTACCATGAATGGTCATTACTATTGGGTAGTTTTGTGTTGTTGATCAAAACCTTGCAAAAAACATTAGTGTCTAATGACTTGAACTATCTTTTTTTTTCTTTGCATTCAACACATTGTAGTTAAACCTTTAAACATTATTGACATTTTGCACATTACATCATTACATGGTGTCTTTTTTTTTTTTAGCGATTGGTGAAAAGATTAAACATTAGGTGAAACTTCATTTGACTATGTGGTTTAAGGGTGAAAGCACATTATAATGACCCCTTTGGGATGTCACATTGTACTACTTTCCAAAGATGTGCATGTTTGATTGGATCATAAACATATTTTTATAAATGATTCATATAGGGGTAGTTGCAAGCTATTATGGCTCACTTTTTGTCCCTTTTTGGACTTTCTACAATGTGTACCGACGCATTCCTAAGTCCCTTACTAGACCCACTTGAGGGTCCAAGTACGTTGAATTGCGGAAAGTTGGGATTTGAGGGCCGCTCCCGACTTCCAACACTAAAAGGGGGTGCTAGAAGTCCCGAGATTAGACTAGGAAGAGGGACAAGTATTATCTTACTCGAATTTGCATCCAAAACCAACCACAAGAGGGTTAGATCGCATTTGGGAACACCCTTGGGTGTTGGGACAAGCCACGGGCACTTGGACTCACTTGACTCACCACGGCCTGGACTCGGGGGAAGCCACCACCTTCCCCCATATAGTATTCTATGCAGCTCTCGGTGGAGGCTACATTCAAATGGCTCTTTTTCTCGGGACTCCCAAGGTGAAGTCCCGAAACTATCCCGAGTTGGAGTCTTGGGACTTTGGGAGCTCATATCTCCCGGCTCCGACCTCCGATTAGAGTGAGGTCTGAACCAAAGTTGTAGCTCTCTTCGAGAGCTTTCCAACGCTATGTTGCATTCTTTCAACAAATGTCGGGAAAAGGTCGATTCTTGACTTTTAGTGCTCGGGAGTCAAACTGACAGTGTCGCAACCCCACTTTGGCCAAGTGTGGGGGTGAAGCCCAACACTTGGAAAAGTTGGAGGTTGGGAGTCTTCCAGGACTCTCGAATGTTTAGAGCTCGACAGCAAGGGAAAAACACCTCGCATTGGGATGTTCTTGGTGTCATTGAAAAGGTCTTGAAACGTAGATATCGAAAATGGCCTCGCATTGGCAATTCGGACATTTGCAGCCCAAGTTATGGGCAAAAGAAGGGCCGGGAGTCAAACTGCCAGTTTGACTCCCGACCACTAAA
>Ga0116231_10013117_pt1 | contig 11794 bp, 12 predicted proteins | sample S1TSphgellanicum_2_FD_89695 | JGI IMG/M metagenome (GOLD analysis project Ga0116231, IMG submission 89695) | Host-associated microbial communities from peat moss isolated from Minnesota, USA - S1T2_Fd - Sphagnum magellanicum MG | ecosystem: Host-associated > Plants > Peat moss > Unclassified...
CATGGGCCAGCGCGGCGTGGCCCTTCCCCGGCTCGGATGAGTTTTTGTAGGACGGGCTCGATGAGCCGCGAAGGGATCGAGTGATGGACAAGATACGCATCCGCGGCGGACGCCCGCTGCATGGCGAGATCGCGATCGGCGGGGCCAAGAACGCCAGCCTGCCGCTCATGGCCGCCGGCCTGCTGACGCAGGAGCGACTTGTGCTGCGCAACGTGCCGCTGCTCGACGACGTCCACACCATGGCGAGCCTGCTGGCCCAGCACGGGGTGGCGGTGGACCGGCCGACCAATGACGGGCGAGTGCTGTCGATCGGCGGGCCGATCACCAACACCGAGGCGCCCTACGACATCGTGCGCAAGATGCGGGCCTCGGTTCTGGTGCTGGGGCCGCTGGTCGCGCGGGTCGGCGAGGCAAGGGTGTCATTGCCCGGCGGCTGCGCGATCGGGGCGCGGCCGGTCGATCTGCATCTCAAGGGCCTGGAGCAGATGGGCGCCGAGATCACGCTGGACGCCGGCTACATCCATGCCCGCGCGCCGCGCGGCCTCAAGGGCGCGACGATCGTGCTGGCCGTCGCCTCGGTGGGCGCCACCGAGAATCTGCTGATGGCCGCGACCCTGGCCGAGGGGCAGACGATCATCGCCAATGCCGCGCGCGAGCCCGAGATCGCCAACCTCGCCGACTGCCTGGTCGCGATGGGTGCCAGAATCACCGGCATCGGGACGGACCGGCTGACCGTGGAGGGCATGGCCAGCCTGCACGGCGCCGATGTCGGGATCATTCCGGACCGCATCGAGACCGCGACCTATGCCTGCGCCGCCGCGATCACCGGCGGCAGCGTGACGCTGCGCGGCGGACGGATCGATCACCTCGGTTCCGTGGTGCGGATGCTGCACGACGCGGGGGTGGAGATCACCGAGGAGGAAGGCGGGCTGGGCGTGCATCGCCTCAACGGCCTGCACGGCGTGGATGTGATGACCGAGCCCTATCCGGGTTTCCCGACCGACATGCAGGCGCAGGTGATGGCGCTGATGTCGGTGGCCGAGGGGGCGGCGATGGTGACCGAGACCATCTTCGAGAACCGCTTCATGCATGTGCCGGAACTCAACCGCATGGGCGCGCGCATCAATGTGCATGGTGCCTCGGCCATCGTGCGCGGCGTGCCGCGCCTGTCCGGCGCGCCGGTGATGGCGACCGATCTTCGCGCCTCGGTGTCGCTGGTCCTGGCCGGGCTGGCGGCGCGCGGCGAGACGGTGGTGAACCGGGTCTATCACCTCGATCGCGGGTTCGAGGCGGTGGAGCGGAAGCTCGCGGCCTGCGGCGCGGACATAGAACGTCTGCCCGGCTGACGCTTTCGGCGCGCGGCGCGGCGGTCTATGCAGCGCGACCCGATGGACGGCGGCACGTTCGCCTCGTGTCCACGAGGGTGGGAGCGCCGATGACCGCCGAGTTCAAGGCCGCCGCATTGGAGTCCGACGCCGCGTCGCCGCTGATCCTGGCGCTGCCGAAGGGCCGCATCCTCGGCGAGTGCGGGCCGCTGCTGGCGCGGGCCGGGATCGTGCCGGCGCCCGACTATGCCGACGAGGACAGCCGCCGGCTGCGCTTCCCCACCAACAATCCGTCGCTGGACGTGGTGCGGGTGCGCCCGTTCGATGTCGCGACCTTCGTGGCGTTCGGCGCGGCCCAGATCGGCATCTGCGGCGCTGACGTGCTGATGGAGTTCGACTATCCCGAAATCTACGCGCCGCTCGATCTGGGCATCGGCCCCTGCCGCGTGTCGGTCGCCGAGCCGGCCGAAACCGCCGGGACCGAGGATCCGCGCACATGGTCGCGGGTGCGGGTGGCGACGAAATACCCCAACATCGCCCGCCGCCATTACGCCGCGCGCGGGATCAACGCCGACGTGGTGCATCTCAACGGCGCGATGGAACTGGCCCCGGGGCTGGGGCTGACGCGGGTGATCGTCGATCTGGTGGCGACGGGATCGACGCTGAAGGCCAACGGCCTGGTGGAGACCGAGGTGATCGCCCAGATCACAAGTCGCCTGATCGTCAACCGCACGGCGCTGAAGACGCGGCCCGAGGAGGTCGGCGCCTGGATCGCGCGGTTCCGGCGCGCGATGGAAACGGCGTGAAGCGCCTCTCGACGGCGGAGTTCGGGTTCGCCGGGCAATTCGACGCCCTGCTAAACGCCGCGCGCGAGACCACCAGCCGCGTGGATGGCGCGGTGGCGGAGATCATCGCGGCGGTGCGCGCCGGCGGGGACGCGGCGCTTTGCGACCTGACCGAGCGCTTCGACCATATGAGTATCGCGCCCGAGCGGCTGCGGGTGAGCGCCGATGAGATCGATGCCGCCGTTCAGGCCGTTCCCCCGGCGCTGCACGCGGCGCTGGATGTGGCGGCGACGCGGATCGAAGCCTTCCATCTCGCGCAACTTCCCAAGGATCTGCGCATCGACGACGAAGCCGGCCTCACGCTGGGGATGCGCTGGACGCCGCTGGACGCGGTGGGCCTGTATGTGCCCGGCGGCAAGGCCGCCTATCCGTCATCGGTGCTGATGAACGCCCTGCCCGCCCGCGCCGCCGGGGTGGAACGGATCGCCATGTGCGTGCCCACGCCGGGAGGCGCGCTGAACCCGCTGGTGCTGGCGGCGGCACGGCGCGCCGGCGTCTCGGAAATCTACCGGGTCGGCGGGGCGCAGGCGATCGCGGCCATGGCCTACGGCACGCGGAGCATCGCGCCGGTCGATCGCATCGTCGGGCCCGGCAACGCCTATGTCGCCGAGGCCAAGCGGCAGGTGTTCGGCCGCGTCGGCATCGACAGCATCGCCGGGCCATCGGAGGTCGTGATCCTGGCCGACGCCGCCAACGATCCGCGCCATGTCGCGGTCGATCTGCTGGCGCAGGCGGAGCATGACGAGGCGGCGCAGTCCATCCTGATCACCGACGATGCGGCGTTCGCCGACGCGGTGGCCCATGCGGTGAAGGCGGAGTTGCACACCCTGCCGCGCGGCGCCATCGCCGGTACGAGCTGGCGCGAGAACGGCGCGATCATTCTGGTCGCGGATTGGGACGAGGCGGTGGAACTGACCAACCGGCTCGCGCCGGAGCATCTGCAAATCATGGTCGCGGAACCCGAGGCGCTGTTCGGCCGCATCCGCCACGCCGGGGCGGCGTTCCTCGGCGCGTTCTGCCCCGAGGCGGTGGGCGACTACGTGGCCGGGCCCAACCATGTGCTGCCGACGGGGCGGACCGCGCGGTTCGCATCGGGGCTTTCGGTGTTCGATTTCCTGAAGCGCACGACCTGGATTTCGTCCGACGCGGCTGCCCTGCGCCAGGTCGGCCCAGCGGCGGTGGCTTTGGCGGAGGCCGAGGGGTTGCAGGCCCACGCGCGCAGCATCGCGTTGCGCCTGGGCAACGCTCCACCAGGCCCGGCGTTGTGACCCACGAATTCTTGACCTAATCAGAGGCGGGCATCATGTTCCGGCCATCGCAACATATGAAGAGGCTAGATGTCTAAAGAAGACATGATCGAGTTCAGCGGCACGGTGATGGAACTGCTTCCCAACGCCATGTTCCGCGTCAAGCTTGACAATGAGCACTCCATCCTCGCCCACACCAGCGGCAAGATGCGCAAGAACCGCATCCGCGTCCTGGCGGGCGACCGCGTGAACGTCGAGATGACGCCCTATGATTTGTCAAAGGGCCGGATCACGTTTCGATTCAAGTAGCGGCGCCCGGCGCCGTCTCGGCGTCGAAGTTCGTCCTCGCATCGGCCAGCCCCCGGCGGCTTGACCTGCTGGCCCAAATCGGGATCGTTCCCGACAGCGTCATTTCCACCGACATCGACGAGACGCCTGCCGCGCGGGAGACGCCGCGGCTCTATGCCCTGCGCATGGCGCGGGAGAAATCCGCCGCCGCCATGGGCCTTGTGCAACCGGATGAGGCGTTCGTGCTCGCGGCGGACACGGTGGTGGCCGTGGGGCGACGCATCCTGCCGAAGGCGGAAACCCCGGAGCAGGCCCGCGCCTGCCTCTCCCTGCTGTCAGGACGCCGACATCACGTCTTCACCGCCGTCGTGGTGACCGCGCCCGATGGGCGGCGGGCAGAGCGGCTGGACAACACCGCCGTGACCTTCGCGCGGCTCACCGCGACCCAGATCGAGGCCTACCTCTCCAGCGGCGAGTGGCGCGGCAAGGCCGGCGGCTACGCCAACCAGGGGCGAGCGGCGGCTTTTATCAGCCAGATCGTGGGCAGCTATTCCAGTGTCGTCGGGCTACCGCTGTTCGAGACGGCGCAGTTGCTGCGCGGCCTAGGCTATCTCCGCCCGTGACCGTGAGGCTGCTGGCCTCGTGCGGGCCGGGCGAGGTGCGCGTGCTCGCCCTGGAGAACGAGGAGGTCGTCGACGCCGCGATCTGGCGCCCCGGCGCGCCCGACCGCGTGGGCGATCTGCATCGCGGACGGCTTATCGCCCGCCTCCCGGCGCTGGCGGGCGCTTTCGTGGCGCTCGATGGCGGCGAGGGGTTCCTGCCGGACAGCGCGGGCGGCGCGGGTCTCGCCGAGGGAAGCGTGATCGGGGTTCGGATCGTGCGGGCCGGCCAGGGCGGCAAGGGGCCTCGGCTGACCGCGGCGCTCGACGAGGGCGACCGGGCGCGTATCGGCACCGGCCCGCCCGCCCTGATCGAACGCGGGCCCCACGCCCTGGTGCGGATCGCCGCTTTGCATCCGGACGCGCCCGTCACGGTCGATGACCCCGCTCTGGCCGCTACGCTGCGGCTGGAACTCGGCGCGCGCCTGAGCATCGCGCGCGCCGCCTTCGACGACGCGGCCGAAGCGGCATTCGAGGCGCTGAAATCGCCGCGCGCCACCCTGCCTGGTGGAGCGGAGATGCATGTTTATCCGACCCCGGCGCTGACGGCCATCGATATCGACCTGGCCGCCGCGAGCGGGGAGCGGCGTGGCAAGACGGTGGCGCATCATGGCGCAAACCTGAAGCTGTTACCGGCGCTGGCGCGACAGATCCGCGCGCGCAATCTGGGCGGCGCGATCGTCGTCGATCTCGCCGGCCTCAGTCCGAAGCGGCGCGCGGCGCTGGGGCCGGCCTTCTCGGCCGCCCTCGAAGGCGACGTGTTGCGGCCCCGCTTCCTCGGTTTCACCGCGCTCGGTTTCGCCGAGATCCTGCGGCCTCGCATCCATCCGCCGCTGCACGAGGTGGTCGCCGGCCCCCATGCGGCGGGGCTGGAGGCGCTGCGGTATCTGCTGGCCGAGAGCGAGGCGCGGCCGGCGGCCATGCTGCGCCTGCGCGCGGCACCCGCTGTCACCAACGCCCTAGCCGCCGATTCGCACGCCCAGGCGGATCTTGCGCGGCGCACCGGCCGCCCCTTGATCATGGAGACGGATCGAAACATGCCGGCGAAGGTCTGGCGCATCGAGGAGACCTGACAGCGTGCCCGAAGCCGTGGACGTGCCCTCATCCGCCCCCCTGCCCGCGCCTTGCCCGATCTGCCGCCGCCCTTCGGCGCCGTCGCTGCGCCCGTTCTGCAGCAAGCGCTGCGCGGACGTCGATCTCGGCCGGTGGTTCACGGAGAGCTATCGCGTGCCGGCGCGCCCCGACCCGGAATCGGGCGATGACGAGACGGCTTGATCCGGGTCGAACGCTGGGTTATTTCCCGCGTCCCGCAGTGATCGCTTGCGCGCCCAGGTAGCTCAGTTGGTAGAGCATGCGACTGAAAATCGCAGTGTCGGTGGTTCGATTCCGCCCCTGGGCACCATCCTGAACGCCATGGATCAGGCGTGGCGATCAGCTCCCGCTCCAGAGATGCGACACGCGGAGCCGGTCAATCGTCTCCGCGCAGCCGTCCTGACCGGACATCGCGCAGGTTTCGAGCATGTTGCGGACCTGGAATTTACGGAACACGATGAACGATATGACCACGATCACCAGCGTGGCCGCGAGGCCCGCAAGGCTTAGGGGTCGCCGGTGATCAGGTTCAAAGTCAAACATGCATCAGCGCCGATTTCGTCGTTCGGTGGCCCGTTCCTCGCGAGCGAAGCGTAGCACGGTTGAGCGCGAAGCATCAGATTATGTTGCGGCCGTTCCCTGGCACAACTTCAGTTCAGGGAACAGCCGCCGCAGCCACGTGATGCCGTTACCGGGGTACGACCACCACCGGCGGCGCGACATAAACCGGCCGCGCATAGACGTAAGGAACATACGGCAAAACGCCGTAGTAGCCGGGATAGAAACCGAACCTCGGATAGACAAACGGATACCCGTAGCCGACCCGATAGCCTCCATAGCCATAGAAGCCACGGTATCCATAGCCGTAGCCGCCACGATAGGCCGCCGCATCCGATGGCGTTGCCAGTAAGCCAATTCCGGCCGCGAGGGCGATGGCCGGGAGCCAATTCAAAGCGAATTTTCGCATAGGTCACACTCCCACGATGGAATCCGACGGTAGCCGGAAAGCCGGCAAACCCGGCAGCGGAAATCTGCACTGTCGCGATTTCGTCAAGCGACAGCCTCGGCCAATCAAGTCAGTCGAAATGTCAACAGATGTCTTGCGTTGTTGGCCGCCAACGCCAACACTCCCCGTGCCTTGCGGGAGCGCGCGCGATGCGATGGCTGCTTGGTCTTTTGTTCGTTCTCGGGCTCCTCGGCATGGGGCTGGGTGCGTGCGGAATCATGATCGAGTCACACATCCGCGCGCTTGCGGCGATCGATGTTCGCGGCATCAGCCCCTGGATCTTCGAGGAACTCGTCTGCGGCAGCGTCATGCTTTGTACCTATGTCGGCGCGGTCGCGCTTCTGCGGTCCAAAGTCAAACCGGCCCCGCCCGGATTGCCGCGCGGGGCCCTGGGCAACCCTGGGCAACGGTAGCGGGTACGCGGCGCCGCCCGTCCTCGGAAACTGTTGACACGCCCACCGCGCCCAGTCGATCGTTTGTGTGCGAATAACCGGAGCGGCGAATTTGGGCTCGTATCTCCGCCCCACGTCATTGCTTGAAGCACTGACGGCGATCGCCGCCACGCCGCGCACGATCCTGGCCGGTGGCACGGATCACTTCCCGGCCCGCGTGACAGCCTGCCCCGACGAGGATATCCTCGATATTACCGCGATTTCAGACCTGCGCGGCATCGAGCGGCGCGATTCATTCTGGTGGCTGCCCTGCGGCGCGACCTGGACCGATGTGATTGAAGCCCGGCTTCCGGCGATGTTCGACGGTCTGGTTGTTGCCGCGCGGCACGTGGGAGGCGTGCAGATCCAGAACGTCGGCACCCTCGTGGGCAATGTATGCAATGCGAGCCCGGCGGCGGACGGCATCCCCGCCCTGCTGGCGCTCGATGCCGAAGTGGAGCTTGCCTCGGTCTTCGGCACCCGCACCATGGCTTTGGAATCCTTCCTTTTGGGACCAAGACAAACGGCGCGGCGACCGGACGAGATGGTAACCGGCCTGCGCATCCCGCACCTCGCGGAACCCGTGAGGTCGCTGTTTCACAAGCTGGGTGGGCGCCGCTATCTCGTCATCTCGATCGCCATGCTGGCCACTGTGGCGCGGTTGGATCCGGACGGCACGATCGCCGACATCCGCATGGCGATAGGCGCTTGCAGCGCGACGGCGCGGCGGCTGCGCGACCTGGAGGCGGCGCTGGTGGGCCGCCTGCCTGATCCCGCCCTGGTTCAGCCAGCCCATTTCGCGGCGCTTTCACCGATCGACGACATACGCGCGACGGCTTCGTATCGCATGGCGGCGGCGCTCGAACTCGCCCGCCGCGCGGTGGCATCGTTGGCGCCAGCCGACGCGGTGGCGGCATGAGATCGCCCGCGCATCAGGTTTGCTTCACGCTCAACGGCACGCCCATCACGGTGCATGTCGAGCCGGCGCGCCGCCTCGCCGACGTGCTGCGGGACGATCTGGGCCTGACGGGCACCAAGATCGGCTGTAACGCCGGGGATTGCGGCGCCTGCACGGTGCTGATCGATGGGCGGCAGAATTGCGCATGTCTGGTGCCGGTCGCGCGGGTCGAGGCGCGGAGCGTCACCACGATCGAGGGCCTGCAGACCGACGGCGTTCTGGCCCCTCTCCAACAAGCCTTTCTGCGGCATGGCGCGGCGCAATGCGGCATCTGCACGCCCGGAATGCTGATGGCCGCCGCAGACCTGCTCGCCCGCGCGCCCGCGCCAAGCGAGACGGAGGTTCAGGACGTGCTCGGCGGCGTGCTGTGCCGCTGCACCGGGTATCGCAAGATCATCGACGCCGTGCTGGACGTCGCCGCGGTGCCGCCCGTGAGCGCGGCGATGCCGCCGGCCGGAGCGGCGGTCGGCGCGCGCCTGCTCAAAGTCGATGGGCGCGGGAAGGTGACAGGGGCCGATCTGTTCGGAGCCGATGCGCTACCGGAGGAGGCATGCCTCGCCATTCGGGCGATCCGAAGCCCGCATCCCCACGCCCGATTCACGCTCGGCGATTTCGGTCCGCTGCACGCCCAACACCCCGGCCTCATTTGTGTTCTGACGGCGGCGGATGTGCCGGGGCGGAACCTCTACGGCATCTATCCGACCGGCAAGGACCAGAAGGTCCTGGCCGAAGGCGTCGTGCTGCATCGCGGCGAGGCGGTGTGCGCCCTGGTGGGCGATGCCGAGACGCTCGCCGCGATCGGCGATGCCGATGTCCCTGTCACGTGGGAGCCGCTTGAGCCGGTCGCGTTCGAGACGGCTCGGCAACAAACCGACCTGCATGCGCACGCCCCAGGCAATGTGCTGTGCGAGGGCCGCGTCGCCACCGGCGATCCCGGCGCCGCCCTCGCCCGCGCGGCGCATCGCGCGGAGATCGCGGTGCGGACCGGGTTCGTGGAACACGCCTATATCGAGCCCGAGGCCGGCTATGCCCGCCGCGTCGGCGACCGGATCGAAATCGTCGCCTGCACGCAAACCCCGTACATGGACCGCGACGAACTCGCCCCGATCCTCGGGCTGCGGCCCGACCAGGTGCGGGTGATCCCCACGGCGGTGGGCGGCGGGTTCGGCGGGAAGCTCGATCTGTCGCTCCAGCCGCTCGCCTGCATCGCGGCGTGGAAGCTGAACCGGCCGGTGCGCATGGTCTACACGCGGCCCGAGAGCATGGCGTCCACCACCAAGCGGCACCCCGCGCGCATCCGCGCCGAGGCGGCCTGCGACGGAGACGGCAAGCTGACCGCGTTCCGCTTCCATGGCGATTTCGACACCGGGGCCTATGCGAGCTGGGGTCCGACGGTCGCGAACCGCGTGCCGGTGCATGCGATGGGACCGTACCTCGTTGCGAACGCGCTTTGCACCACCACCGCGATCCACACCAACGGCCCGCCTTCGGGGGCCTTTCGCGGTTTCGGCGTGCCGCAGGCGGCGATCGCGGGCGAGGCGCTAATGGACGATCTCGCCGCCCAGGCCGGACTCGACCCGCTCGCCTTCCGCCATCGCAACGCCCTGCGCGTGGGCGACCGGACCTGCACCGGGCAGGTGCTGGGCGAGGGCGCGGCGCTTGCGGAGTGCCTGGAGGCGCTGGCGCCGCGATGGCATCAGCTTCGCGGCGAGTCTGCGGCATTCAACGCGGCGCCGAGCGGGCCGCTGCGGCGCGGGGTCGGTGTCGCCTGCATGTGGTACGGCATCGGCAACACCAGCATGTCCAACCCCTCGCACATGATCGTCGGCATCACGCCGGAGGGGCGGGCCACGTTGCTGTCGGGTGCCGTCGATATCGGCCAGGGCTCGAACACGATCATGAGCCAGATTGCCGCCGATGCGCTGGGCATCGAGGTGGCCGCGCTGGATCTGGTGCATGGCGACACCGATCTCACGCCCGATGCCGGCAAGACCAGCGCCTCGCGGCAGACCTTCGTCAGCGGCAACGCCGCGCGGCTGGCGGGCGCGGCGTTGCGCCAGGAAATCCTGTTCCGCGCCGGCGCCGACGCGGGCGCAAGCATTTCCTTGCGGGAGAGACGGATCATCGTCCGCAACACGGTGATCGACTGCGCCACGATGCCGACCGATGAACGCGGCTTCGTTCTGTCGGGCGAAGGCCGGTATGACCCGCCGACGACGCCGCTCGACGCGGATGGCCAGGGCGTCCCGTATGCCTCGTTCGCCTTCGCCGCGCAGTTGGCGCAGGTCGAGGTCGATACCGCGCTCGGGACGATCCGGGTACTGCGCATCGCCGCCGCCCACGATGTCGGCCGGGCGGTGAACCCGGTGCAGGTGGAGGGGCAGATCCATGGCGGCATCGCGCAGGGACTCGGCCTCGCGCTGATGGAGGAATACGTCCCTGGGCGGACCGACAATCTGCACGATTATCTGATCCCCACCATCGGTGATATCCCGCCGATCGAGACGTTTCTGATCGAACGTCCGGACCCGTTGGGGCCATATGGCGCGAAGGGCGTGGGCGAACCGGCGCTTGTGGCGACCGCGCCGGCGATTCTCAACGCCGTGCATGACGCCACCGGCATCCGGCTCACCCAAGTGCCGGCCACCCCGTCCCGCGTCCTCGCCGCCTTGCGGGGATGACCACGACCCACGCGGCCACCGACGCCCCGGACGAGACCGCGCTCGCCGCGGCGACAGGGCCAGCCAGCGGCGCCACGGGCGAGATCGTCACCTGCGACGCCTGCCCCGTGCTGTGCCGCATCCGCCCGGGCAAGACCGGCGCCTGCGACCGCTACGGCAATATCGAGGGCAGGCTGGCGCGGATGGAACCGCTGACGGTGCTGACGCGGAGCCCGGAAATGGTGCGGTTCGCGGGAGCCGATTGGTCCGGCAACCCGATCGCCGCGCGCGACGTGTTCGTGACCGCCATCGGCGCTGGCACCACCTATCCCGACTACAAGCCCGCCCCGTTCATCGTCGGCGCCGAGATCGACGGGGTGGACACGGTCACGGTCGTCACCGAGGGCGTGTTCTCCTATTGCGGCCTCAAGGTGAAGATCGACACCGACCGCCATCTCGGCGCCGAATGCGCGCCGGTGCGGGCCGGGGGCGAGGTGGTCGGGCATGTCACCACGGCGGAATACGGCAGCCAGATGCTCAGCATCGGCGGGGTGCATCACCTCACCGGCGGATCGAAGCGCGAGGGGGTGGCCACCTGCGCGACCATGCTGGCTCTCGCCAATCGCGGCGCGGTCGAACTCTCCGTCGATGGCGGCGCGCGGGTTCTGGTGCGATCGGGCGCCGCGCCGGTGGTGGACGGCGTGGCGGAACAGCGCATGCGGGTGGGATGCGGCTCCGCGACGATCGGCATCTTCGCCGGCCAGTGGCTGGGCCATGCCGACGAGGTGATCGTGATCGACGACCACATCACCGGCGTGTTGACCGAACACCAGGCCGGCCGCTTCCTCGACATGCGCCCCGCCGGCATCCGCGTGCGCGGCCGCCGCTCGACCCCCGGCCGGTATTTCCAGGTCGCCAACCCCGGCCAGGGCTGGGGGGGGACCGACATCGCGGATCCGCTCGCGATCGTCGAACGCATCGATCCGAAGCTGGCCTGGCCGGGATTGCGGCTGCTGATGGTGTCGACCACCGGGGAACACGCGGCGTGGTTCGTGCTGGACGATGCGCTCCGCCCGATCCCCACCGAATTGCCCCCCGCGATCACGGCGGCGGTGGCGCGGATCGGCGAGAATTGCGAGCCCGCCTTGTGCAGCGTGCTGTTCATGGGCGGGGCCGGCGGCAGCCTGCGCGCCGGCGCGACCGAGAACCCCGTGCTGCTGACGCGCGCCGTGCAGGCGGGCCGCGCGCGTGTCACGATCGGCGGCGCGCCGGCCTATGTGTGG
>Ga0116231_10013118_pt1 | contig 11793 bp, 13 predicted proteins | sample S1TSphgellanicum_2_FD_89695 | JGI IMG/M metagenome (GOLD analysis project Ga0116231, IMG submission 89695) | Host-associated microbial communities from peat moss isolated from Minnesota, USA - S1T2_Fd - Sphagnum magellanicum MG | ecosystem: Host-associated > Plants > Peat moss > Unclassified...
AGAAATCGAAAGAAGAGAAGCGTTTGTAGTCCAACGGTTAGGATAATTGCCTTCCAAGCAATAGACCCGGGTTCGACTCCCGGCAGACGCAGCAAAAATTTTAAACGATGTTTGCATTTTGGCGTCCGATCAACTGGATGGAATTTTCAGTTTTTTTAATTGATGAGGGTTGTTGTGTTTCCTCTTTTTTCTGTTTGCTATTGTGTTGTCAGATCCTAATGACAAATCTCAAAATTCTTTTCAGATTGACTTAGATTGTCAGTGAAGAAGTTCTAAGTACACACACACACACACACACACACACACACATATACATATATGCTGAAATCTGAGGCTGCTCTGTTTATCCATGTAGGTTTTCTCTTCAAGTTCTCACAATCTATTTCTCTGTCTACAGTTTGGATACATTGTTTTGACATCTGGAATCATGGATCATTATGAAGCAAGCAGTACTGGGTTTTCTTCTCCTGACTTCTAACCTTACAGGTGAATATGGCTTAAGTTTGGGTGGTCAGGATCAAGGGTGGTGCAATGGTTTTAAGAAGATGTTGGGTGGAGATACAGAAGAATGATATTTGTCCTTTACTTGCTAATTTATGAATATTTTCCCCCACTGAAGAAGTCTTCATCACATGCACAACAAACTCAATTTTCATTTCTGCACAGGATGCTTAGGTGAAAGTTTAGCAGCCCATTTGTTACATACAGTCCATTTGCATGCTACAGAGCTAAATCTGTGATTTGAACAGGCTCCCATTGAGTACTCAATTGTGTGCCTATTGTATTAAGTATTTAATGATTTCGCACTGAGTATTCAAACAACTTCCCTTCTTTTGTTTGCTTACAAATCAAATTCTGGAGTGTAGGATATAGAACACTCATTTTCTTTTGTTATTTATTCAATTTAATTTCTGGCACAGTTGCATCATTTTTGTTCTTTCTTTTCTTATCTGGGTAGTTGCCCCAAAAGATGGTTCTTACCCAGGTACCACAGAAACTACACAGATAAGACTACCCATGATGCAGATTCAGAAAAATGGAGAAGTGGTGACTGCAAAACTTTGGATAAGTTATTGGAGTTCATGTAGAAGAGTAATCCACATGAAACAGATTGCTGTCCAAAACTTGTAGGGTACAGAAACTAGACTCCCATATGCACTGCCACATGTGGAGATGCAAACTCAAAACTTCAATCAGTCATCACCCATATGAGCTGAACCCATGAGAGCTGTTCATCAATTTACTACCTGGCTGTGCACATTTGTAGACTTTAGACCTCTGTGTACCTAAGACAACAAACACTTACATGCACAGTCCTATGCACAGTCCTCCCATACTTGGCAGAGATCAAGATGGAAAGCCCTCTCTTCAAATCTGCTACATCTTGATGCACAATGGAATATAATTCCAACCTAGACCTTAGCTCTAATTCTCTACATGTTCTGTGTAGAAGAAAGATATTGTGTAGCCTTTTGTTCCAGTGGATCATGCAAGAACATATTCCCTCATCAACAGAAGAAAAAATGTTATGTTTCATGCTTTGGCATGATCATCTTCAGAGTATGGAGGCCTACAGTGCAATTTTCCATAGCCCACAATAGTACTTAAAAAACCCTGATTCTGACTTTGGATCTATTTCAAAATGACCATCACCAATCTAAGTATTTCTGTAAGGTGTGTAAGGTCTAGGATCGGACTTGACCCTAATTGGCATCTGCAACACAAACTGCATATAAAAAGCTACCAATGTGAGAATTCAATCTCTTAGAGGAAAAAGAAAACCCTCCCATGAATCCATGTCTCAAACCCTTGTGAGCCCACATTAGCAAAATGGATGCACTTCAGCTTCTGCCAGGGATAAAAAACTGAAGGGAGAAAACAAGGAAATTGAGTATCAAACACTGGTGCTTGTCATGATGCTCTAAAAAACATGAGGAACTCTTCCTCCATGATGTGTGTATCACCGACAATGACAAGGCTATGCAAAGGTGGGCCAAAGTCAATGTCCAGCAGCTCCTTCATGGATCCTGCAACTATCTTCTGTGAGCTTGTCCCCAGACGCGCTAAACCCACACATAGTGTATCTTCATTGTACACTGCAGCTTACAACTCCCCAAAATAGTCAAATATCCACACAATACAAGAGTCTTTTACAAAATTCACATCCAAAAGTTAGAACCTAGATGAACAGTGGATCTTTGAAAAATTGCATTCAAAAAAAAATTTCAACATGTCCTTGCACCTTTTTCTTGTCGTGTTTCCTCAATCTCAAGGAGCTGTCCCAATGCTGTGTTAATGCTCATGTACTTGGGTGGTTCATACTCCTTTTTCCCCCTACAAAACAAAGAGCCCTCATTCAGAACATGAGAGATTACACATTTCTAGCTCAGAGAAAGACACAGCCCATTGATGTAGTAGGCCGTTCATTGTCTCAAGAATCACCATCAAGAGAGCAGAAAACAATACTCTTTTATATTTGTGCATTCTGAGAATGCAAGATGCAAGTGCATAATCTATTGTAAAAATGCTCCTGAATCCATATCATGCTTCTTGTTGCTTGCTATCTCATCCAGTCATTACCAAATCAAAGAACTTGATTCTGTACTCGAAGGGCAAGTGCCTCACATTAAAAACATATTACACATGTTTAGGGTTTTAGATTCAGGTTTACAAAGCCTGTTTCATGTCATGTAATGGTTTTGGCACACATGCTCCCATTTTTCTCACCTACACAAAGCTTCCATGGATTGCTCCTTCACTCGGATATCTGCAATTAACAGCCCAGAATTGCAAAGATGAAACACCACAACCAAACACTACCTGAAGAGGAAACCACTACCCTGCAGTGAAACTGCCCTGCCTAGGAAGCTTCAATTCATTCATAGATTGGCAAGCATGCAAAGTTCCAGAATGTGAGGTGCTGGAACAAAATTGCGGAGATGGAACAGAGATGTTTCAGAGAATGACTCCACGATGAATTTGTGTCCAGTGAGCAGCAAATACATTACCCAGTAGACACAAAGTGTGCAATCCAATTGTGTGATTTGCCTTGATTTTGTCATAGAAGCTAGCAGGTCGCCATGTCTCTGTGAAAAAAGGTATGGAAATTGCCTCCCCAAACCGGTAAAGCTGCAAACCACAAGCTCCCACAGCATTCATAATTGATGCATTGTGCACCACTTCCACTGCCACTCCCAACTTCTTTGCTCTCACCAGCAAATCAGAATGTGTTGTTGCCCTATAAATCACCAAAAGGGAGACCACACCCACCCATAAGAATTAAATCAAGCCTTGAACACATAAACACAAGGATTACACTCTTGAGATCCCTGTCCAACATCAAACCTTCCAACAAATAAACAGAAGAATCACTCTCTTGAGAGATCTCATCTGACATAAAACCTTTCAACACATAAAACAGAAGAATTAGACCCTTGAGATATCTGTCCAACATCAAAACTATCACCATGTAACCAGAAGAATTATACTCTTGAGATCTCTTGTCTGACACCAAAACTTTCGACACATAAAATAGAAAAAAAAATTTAAGTTTCTTGCAGCTTCCTCTTGCAGCTTGTTTGGTTCTCTAATCTAACAACTTTGTTTCTTCACAGGATGAGTTTTCAAGGAGTGTGAAATCAGACTCAGACCGAATACATAATGAGGAGTTGGGTAATACCCAAATGGATCACCAACAACAAGAAATGCAACATCAGAGTTGCGAGCCTCCTCCAAAATGGCTTCTGCACCTTGCTCTACCATTTCTCGATCTGCTACTAGCACTGGTCGTCCATATAACTTCTCCTGCAATGCAACTCCTCGTCATGATCTGCATTTTAGGGAGTTGAAAGCTTTCTTGCAACTCCCACTAAACTCAGAAAAAAGCTTTCTATTAATGCAAACTGATGACGCAGAGTCTACAATTCTTGTACTTCAGCAAGGTCCAGAACTGTAGCGTCTTGAAGGAAAGATTGATATCTCTCTTTCCGATTTGAGGGATGGTGATGCTAACAAAACCTTGGGATGTAGAAATAGGGTTTAAGCATCCTGTGTTGGTCGTACCAGAGTGGTGGTGGCAGACGGACCGAGACCGAGAGCGAGCAGAGAGGTGTACGCTTCCAGGTACACATGATCACATTTCTTGACAGCCTCCAAACCTCTCAGCGTAATGTCTCTTTCATCTCCAAGCCCCAGTCCGACCACGTACAGCATCTCTCCGTCCTTGCTGCCCCGGGGTCGATTCCCAATTTCTTCAAGCTCTACTCCGGCAGCTCCGGATTCAAGGGGAGGAAAAGTGATGAGTGATTCCACCTTCAACAGTTTCCCGGGTTACTGTTGGTGACAAGAAGATTGCAACCCACAAAACGTCCTCTCTCCTGTTCCTCTGTCTCTCTTAGAACACATAGAGGTCGAATTAGGATGTGGATTTAGTTTTGGGTGGGTTTAGGATTTAGGGTTTTACCACCACGTTTTGACGTTTTGTGATTTCTGGTATATCACAAGGAACCATTTTGGTTATTCGTTTGCTCGTAGAAGTATCAGTAATTTTTTCTTCATCGTGAACTGGATGCCATAGAACAATTCTCACAATCCTCTGTGTGTGTCATTTGGTTGCTCTGTTTCGTGTTTTGTCTCTGGAGAAAGGAGGTGACTAGGGCAGTGGGCATCTTTGTGCAAATCCAGATTGGTTGATGTGCATGAGCTTTTTCTATGGCTTGCACATTCCAGAATCAGGAACACAGAATCCACCATATCATGTGAGTGTCATAGGAGGAAATTGCATCTTGATTCTAACTGTGACTTGAATGATGACCAGGACTCCTCTGCACTGCTGATGGACTCATGATCTTAGAATGTTGGTAGAAGTGATGAAATTGAGGAATAGTACTATCAGCTTCAAATTTGTTATTACTTCTCTCCTCCTCTCATGAATTGCAATCTCATCCATCTAACAATTTTGCATTGGAAGGTTTTGCAGTAGCAAAGCCGAACTGAGTGTTCCCTACTGACATGGAACAAGCTCATACTCTGCATGTAACCAGCAGCTGCAAAAGGTGCTGCTCTATATTCATGTACAAGGACTTGGGTCCTTGTACATGCTACCATCTTCCCGCAAAGGACAAAGAATGAAACTGTGAAACTTCACTATAACATTCTGAAGGGTAAACCATGGTTTCAGTTGTAGCAAAATCCAATCAGACAATACAAGAACATGTGCAGACATAACCTGCTCATCCACTGACATCAGTGTCACACAAATGGTACACTTTGCATTTATCCCTCCAAGAATTGGGATCAAGAGATTTTAAGAGTGAGATGGTGGTGAAATTCTCACATGGAACCTAAATGTGAAATAGTAGAGGAACTGCAATGAAGTAAATGGCATAGAATCATCAGGGTCAAAAACCTAAGACTGTAAAGTAAGCTAACACAAAATGGCAAAAATGTGACACTGGAGACATGTCTTCTTCAAACTAGTATATTTTCAGGGGAAATAAAGTCGATACCATTTACAAGCTTTTTGCAAATCCACTGGACTGCGTGATGTGCAGTTGCATATACAGTAGTGACCATACTGACCAGTCTCCTTACCTATACCCTCTTCAATCTGCTGCTCTGCAGTACATGCTCATTGCTTCTGCACAGAGCTCATAACTCAAACTACAGATTTACACTAGTAGTAGATACACACACCAGCTACATTTGACCTGTATTCCTCTCAATTGTACATAGAACATGTCTCCATTTTCTTGCAGAAAAATATTGAGAACATCAACAAATATCAAAGTAATAAATGCCTCCTCTCTTCGGCATCATAACAACATTGATAAGAGTACATAGCTACCCAGAAGGATGTAGCAATCAACACTTTTTGTTTCTTTTCTTGTTGTCCCAACAAGATGTTGAAGGCCTCCAAATGGATCCAAAATCAAGTAATGCCATGAAAAATCAAGCCATTTAAATGCAGAATTAAGAGATTGAAATTCGTGGGGTGAGGAGGCAAAACCGAAGGGCAGTTTCAAAGTAAGAGAAAAGACCTGTTATGATCAGGAGAAAGAAGTAATGGAGACATGCCAGTGAAGTTTAGAGCTGTATGTACAAGAGCTGACAAGCTTATGGGTGGGGTGGGTAAAGAAGATTGGGAAAGATCGGAATGGCTGACAGTCTTTCTTGCTGATGAATGAATGGCAAGGAAGATTGGGAAAGACTGGAGAGGGGAGCAGCAGCTGACAATCCTTTCTTGCTGGTAAGGACAAAAGAAGATTGGTAAAGATTGTGAAGGGATGCGAGATCAGGAAGGGCAGAAATTGTGGGGTTTAGGACGGAGGTGTACATGTGAGTGTTGCAGGGTTCCAGAGAGCAGGCAACAAGAACTGGCGACCGTTAACGCCTTGAGCATTGTAGCTAGCTCTTGAAATGGGCTGTACAAGAAGCTCGCCAGGGAAGCCTGGATATGCGCCTGGACCATAGATCCCCGCGCATGCCGTCGCGGCTTCCAAGGGCGCTGAAGCATCCCCTTGATAGTAACCATTGTTGAAAGGATTGGTGGCGGCACCAGCCAACATGTTCGCCATATTGATCACCATCCCGTCGATCCCAATGTCGCCGTTTGGCGGTATCAAAGGCTTGGCTCCAAGAGGACCGAATTGTGGAAGCGCGAATGGCCAGGCGCACAGACCCGGGCACTGGTCAGCGGAGTTCCCCACCCACGCATAGGGAAGAAGCGTCATCGGGCTGTTGTGTACAGGAGGAGGCCTGGCTGGTGGTGACGTGAGGAAGTCGTGTGAGGCGCATGAACTCCTGCAGAAGTTTTGGACAAAGACGTCGTGTGCCGTCAGGACGAAGTAGATTGCGTTGGAGTCCGCAGGAAACGCGGATGTCGATGACGCTGTTGACAGAGATTCTACCACCAGAGCTTCGATGTCGGGCGTCTTGAGCCTCTTTCCCAGCGTGTATGCGACACTCCTCTGGCCGGCCAGCAAGGGTGACGAAGAAGGGACGACTGCATCATCCTGTGCAGAAGCATCGTTGTAGCCTGCCGTCATCTTCCACCAGCTGCTCACAGAGGGGTGCAGCACCTCCTCTGGCGTCTGCTTGAAAGAATCAAGGAAGTCGACGATGGCGGATTTCTGAGCGGGACTAAAATCGCCATACCAGATGATGTAGATGTTCAAACTGGACGATCGTCTAGTCAGTAGAGGTCCGTTGTGGTAAGGCAGAACCAGCTGGTTTCTCACCAGCTTCAAGAGCTTGCGCCCAGTGCTTTGAGCTGCTGATGCTCCTTCCGAGTCGACAATGGAGAGGAGCGGAGTAGGACGCGCATCCATCATCACCGCCATCGAAACCACAAGGCTAACAATCATTGTCGACATTGTCAAGATGAACATGCGATCCATTGCCCCCAAGTCCAAAGATCCCAACTCAATTCTAGTTCTTCGCAGAGCTATTTAACCCCTTGTTCTCAAGAACTTCTCGAACTCAACCGTGAACTACAACAGAATATAGACATTGAATGAATTTCCTGGCAAAAAATGTCAATGCACATTCATTGCAACAAACTTGAGACTGTACATTCCAGGTATTCAAACAAGCGACAGAATTCAAACGGGTGTAAACCAAAGTTTTTGCAGCTATGAGAAAATTGGGCTAACTCACACGACCCGATCTACGGATCTCCCAAGAAAGGCAATTACCCTGATATTTGTTGGGGTCAGTCAGAGAGGAACACGAACAGAAACAGTGAAGCTTGATGAGATAGAAGCTGTTTGTAATGTAACTGCAAAGACTTAAAACAATTGCAATGCCGAAAATTTTCCAGAACCCAGCCTCTGATGAAGAAATTCACTCTTTAAACCCTGAACCCAAGATTGTGCCCAAATTTCCCACAACCCAGACTCGGATGAAGAAATCCCCTCTTTAAACCCTGAACCCAAGATTTGCTACAAAACATAAAACAGCCTCAAAACACCCGGAGCAAGGACTAACAACAACAACAACAAGAAACACTACACACCCGCCCAGTTTGCAACTGAAAAAGAAACTTTAAAAAGTAACTCAACAGACCAAATGTGACGACAAAAGGACCCAAAAGACATCACCCTACTTCAAAACAACACAAAACACCCAGCACCTACAATTTAGTGCTGAAAAAAGCAAATAACTCCAGATAACTCAAGTAGTACACACAACAAAACCCTCTCCAAACAAAGACAACCAAAAGATCATAACACAAGTTCACACACACCCTCCGAAAACAACAAGTTGCATATGGAGAGGAGGTGGGAATTAGGAGTGGTGCAAAACAAAGGGTAGGGGAGGCATATATAGATAGACAGAGACAGAGACAGAGAGAGGTGCAGGGGACTGTTGGAGTTTTGAATAGGTTCACCCACAGTACTTGACTTGTCCTAAGTGAAGTGTTACCAAGGTATAGAAGAAAAAGCTTGTTTGAGGAGTTGGGGTCTGAAGTGGAAGGACAGAAGAGACAGTGGGGGAGTTATGGAGTGCAGTAAGTGTTTTGGTATGTGGAGGAAGGAAATGGTGACAACACATGTGGCCCAGTAATTGATGCCATGCCATTCCTCTTCATTATCTCCTATAGTACATAGTACATTGTATGATAGCTACTACCTAGTTTTATTTGCTGTTTTGTTTTCCTCTGTAAGTCTTTGTGGACTCCTTCCCCTTTTCCTGTTTCTCTCTTCTCTGTTTGTTGTGTTCTTGGTACTTCATTTTTTGGGGTAAGAGGAGAGATACCAAAGCCAACAAGACTCCTCTTTGCAAAAAGCTTCTTCCCTTGCAAAATTAGGGCATGGTACCTAATCACTCACTAACTAATTTGGGTTGGGGGGAGGTTCAGTTTTTCCCAACTTGGGCTAGAGTGAACCAGCACCCACCAATACACCATCCAATATATGCCTGTTATTATGAATTATGACTCAGTTGTGGATGAAACCTCAACCAAGTTAAGATCTTGTTTCACCTTTGCTACCCATTCTATAAGAACTAGGTACTATAGATAGATAGGTACAAAAATGATAACTACTAGGTAAGTAGATGGTTTATACATAGGTAAGGGCTGCTTTTTCTACCTACCTACTAACTACCTGCCTAGGCAGGTAGTTAGTAGGTAGTAGGTAGTAAAACAATAACTGAGCTAACCACCATGATTAGCTACAGAACTGTTGGGTTCCAACAGAAAACTGTTTCCTGACCACTTAACATCCATCCTTCATGGTGCGCTGGTGGGTGCTGCTTCACTCTGGCCCCCAAATTGTAAGTTGGTGGCGGCCTTTTTGTTGCCTCTGAGCAAAGGCGCAGTGAAAGCAAACCTAACCTAATATGTAGTGTGTCAGCTCTGCTATTCAACTCAGGGTCTGAGCTCCAGCTTTGGGGCCTCAGAGAGGGCTGTAGTGTGAAGGTTCTAGCATAAAGCTGAAACTATGGTAGTTAGTCTCTTTTTGTATGCCACATCCCTTAAAGCTTAAACCTTGCATTGTGTGAATTCTTCCAATTGACAGAGTTCCTTTATGTCAACCTTGCAATGTGTAATTTTTCCCCCTTTGACAGAGTTACTTTATGTCCGAGATTCTTGACATTTCTTCATTGATACCAAGACTGAATGATGAATGGCCCTCCCACATACAAACCCTTTTCTCTTTTGTTGTGTGAAGTAAGAGCATCACACCATTTTTCAATTTTTACCCACCAGGTATCAGGGGGAAAAAATCAGAGTGGATCTTTACACTCAATAAAGCCTTCAGCCATGGGTTTTATCAGAATTGGGCTTGCACTCAACTCTGCCTTGCACATTTCCTTATTCTGATAAAGCCCATAGACTTTACTGTACACAAAAGACAGTTGCGTCTCCCAAACTCATGAGGCCTAACTACAAAAGAAATCACTCAATGACCATTCTTCAAAAATTAAGTAGAAGTCCTATCCTTCCTTTAAACTAAAAGTAACATAAAGACCTGCACCAATTTTTCAGTGTACAAGTGGGAGGGCAGTTACCTAGAGTAATTTATCCTCTGCTGTTTGTGGGGCATTTCAAAAAAAGGAATGTTTGCTAGGTATCATGGGAAAAAAAGATTAAAACATCGACACAGGTCTTAACAACACTCTGTAAAGCCCTCAGCCTCGGGCTCATGCTTGGCTCCACCTAGCAAAGGCCCTTATTCCTGGTCTTCATAAAGCCCATGGCCTTGGGATTAACCCTACACATCAATACATTTTTCGCTAGCTAGAGGAGCTTCTTGACTACACCACAGGTGTTGCATTCCTTTTGGGTGCAGTGAAGCAGGGTGCTGTGAGCTGCCTTAGTTCTTGTAGCAGTATCATCTGGTCACTCATCTCAGGGCTATTTCAACCTTATGGTGTTGTGGAGTTCCTATGGTATAGGCCCCAATGTTATTTGAGGCACAGGTCTTTAAAGCCAGTGTGACAATCAAGGAGCCCGACCCAGGAGTTGAGGAGCCTGGCTTGGGCTCATCGCAACCTGGGTCCAACCCCAAAGTTTTGGGGAGGGGGGTCGGTGGGTGGGAGGGGGGCCCACATGTACCTACCCCAAACAAGACTCCAGAATTGAGGCCCGTAAATATGTGGCATAGTTCTAGATTTCACAAACCAGTGCTAAGTTTTGAGGTTCACAAACTGGTCCAAAGTTTTGTGGTCCTAAAGCTACACCGTTCTCTTGACATCCTGAAATGGGCATCCCCGGCCGTCCTACCACCCTATCACCTGGCCTACAACTACCACCTGCAATTCATGGCAGCCATTTCTTGAGCTTAGGTTAGGGATGGCAACAGCATAGCTTTGGGACCACAACAGATGGCAGTTTGGCACTGGTATAGGGTGTGCTCATGTAGCTAGGTTTACACATGATAGTACAATAACACTTGGACTGAAGAAACTCACAAGCTACACATGAGAGCTCTAAGTATGATGAAGACCTGAACAGACTGTATTCCTCCCTAAGAACTAAGCACAAATTGTTTAGTGCGGTATAGGGCAATGAATAACAACTGGGTGAGGGATTGTTTATGAGCATGGAAAGCAGGATTCTGAAAGAGAACAAGATCTAAGAAAATCCAGAAAGCCTTCTGAGTATGACCAGTTGAAGCAAAAGTGGTTGACCACTTTCTGGTGAGCAGAAGGGACTGTTGGTGGGGAAGGCTTGCTTGGTTTTGAATCCATACGGGACCCAAATAAACCTGAAATGATAAAAGAATTGTGGCAGGGAGAAACTGGCAATTGATGATCATGTGCCTGTCCATTGTCTTCCCTCCACAGAACCTGAATATTAAATTGCTTCACCAAACAAAAACAAGCCGCAATGTCCTCTATACACAATATCGCATGAAATCCAGGGGAGGGACTGCGTTAGCACCCACAACATGCGACAAACGTGTCCTCTATACACAATATCGCATGAAATCCATGGGAGGGACTGCGTTAGCACCCACAACATGCGACAAACGGCACAACAACAGCAACTTGTACCAAAGAACTTCAAGAGGAGTAAAATGAGAAAAAACTACACTTGTTTTCTTAGGTTGTGACATGTCAACACTGTCCAACTGCTACAACAAAAGAGGACAATCCTAGTTTCACTTCTCTATGTCTCTCCACTTCCCCCAACAGCTCAGAAGTTCCTATGGAAATGATTTGTACAATCCAAACTACTCCCCCCCCCCCCCCCCCCCCCCCCCCCCCCCCCCCCCACCCCACCCCAACTACCCTCTTATATATCCCTAAACCACCAACAAACACAATCTTTCTATTTTACATATA
>Ga0116231_10013120_pt1 | contig 11792 bp, 9 predicted proteins | sample S1TSphgellanicum_2_FD_89695 | JGI IMG/M metagenome (GOLD analysis project Ga0116231, IMG submission 89695) | Host-associated microbial communities from peat moss isolated from Minnesota, USA - S1T2_Fd - Sphagnum magellanicum MG | ecosystem: Host-associated > Plants > Peat moss > Unclassified...
AAGTGTGCTTGTGTACTTGTGTGCATAACATCTTTTGAAAATTGGAAGAACATCATTTCAAAGGTGCCAAAGGAAGGAGATGTCAAGGACGTTGGCTTTCAAGCTTTGAAGGCCACCATGTACAAATCTATTGGATATGAAGAGAGTAAATTTGAAAACTTTGTTGGGCTCATGCGAAAGAAGTTGTTGATGACTAGTGTGGAGGATTTTGGGGGTGCTTGAGTTTCATAATTATTTTTGGATACATTATTTTAGGTTTGGTGAATGTAATATATTCACCTTTTATTACATATTAACATTATTATTGAATTGGACACATGGTCCTATTATTCTTAGTCATTGGAACCAATTGAATATTTAATGTGAACATAGGTATGATAGGTATGACCCATCATATTGCAATACACAAAACTTAGTAATGCATTAATGTAACAAAAAATATATATGTGCTTCATTTTTCAAATTCCACATAATTTACCCCAAAAGGTCTTGGCAATACTTATGGCATAAGTTCAACTGATACCATTAGATTACTTGCATTAGTATTGCAATTTTGACATTGGCCATTTGCTAGACCCTACTTTAGCCTTCATGCATTGCCTTACATGGTATATTATGTCATTTTAAAATATAATTGAGATAAAATTATTCATATCCTCTATATTATAGTACATATACTATAATACCCATGTCATTAGTATTTAAATATGTGACTTTTTTCTTCTTGAAGCTCCATTTCAATGCCAACATCTTCCATTTTGCAATACACATGTCATAGGTTTTTATCTCACATAGGATCTATCCATTTAACATACATATTTCCAATACATCATACATATTGCATAGACCTATGTACATAACACCAAAATGTGTTATGTTTTGTGATGTAGATGTGTGGAGGGTGGGAAAGCATTGAGTTCCCCGTGCAAGTCAAAATACTTTGGCAAGCATTGAGTCTTATCATGGAGCAATTTAATGGCGGTTGAAACATGACACAAGGAACAAAAGCCCAAAGAGTTTATTGGTTGGTATGGAGGTTGACAAACCCAATATCACCACATTATCTCCATGATCAAGAGGCAAAAAGAGAGGGCATTATATAAAACCATAATGTTAAAAAGATTGTGGTAGATGGTATATTCCGGGCCTGCACCATCACAATAGGGCACTTGACTCCTCCACCAAGTATTGGAGAACCATGGCATGTTATGTCACAAGAAACCATTACAAGGTGGTATGTGGTTCCCAATCCCTACACTATCTATGCTTGTTGTTCTTGCAAGTGGGCACATTGGGGCAACTTGTGTAAACACCAAATTGCGATTATATTGCTCACAATCAACATTTCAGAGGTCACATTCTTGGAATTTTGTGGCACATATTTTGGTTCACAAAGGGGAGGTTTGAGTGCTTTATTTACAAGACCCATTGTCGATGACCTCATAGTGGACATCAAAGATGATGATGATGACGATACCAATGATGGCAAGGGGGACATGCATGTTGACATGATCGGACCTTCCCAACCTTTTGATGAAAACATGCAAGATGATGATCCTTTGACCCTTGAAGTGGCCATGAACAAGTCCATGAAAGATCATTTGATAGTTGCTAACGCCATTGTTGAAGAGTGCCAATTGGCCTGACAATTGTTTTGTGATGACACAACGACAATATTACATAAAATATATGCAGACATCCATGCATTACGGTTGGTTAAAACCATGGACTTTCTTCATCCAAGAGTTGTATTTGAAAAGGTTGATGATGGTTGTCCTAACATTGAAAAATGAATGAAGGATTGGTGTGAAAAATTCATTTGCAAAAAAGGTTAAAACTTGGAAATGTCCAAGTATTCTTATAAATGTAATAGTAAAAGGTTATGGTGAACTTCATATATATGGTACTTGATCTACCTATGTCATATAGGTCTAAAAGTAAGTGATATACATATGTTTGTGAAGTTTACAATACCTATGGTCAATCAAATGTGTATTTCTTTTGTCACTATTTACATAATACTTATGTCCTATATAGTATTTTTCTTTAAGATGTTAATATTGACATGGTTAGTATTGAAAAAATCAAAAACCCACACAACATTAGTACTGACTACACAACTGACTACACAAAACTAGTGTCCTTAGCACTATTAATGGTGGGATTAAAATTGAGTTCTTGCAATACTAATGTTATGTCTATGTAACATGTCAGATATTCATGAAATATATAGGAAGGCATAATACCTTTGATTCTTTCCCTAAACAACAATCCTTGTCCAATGTGTGTTGTAACGAATACAAGCGGATTCATGTCATCATGGATCATGTTGATGCAATACCTATGATGAATCTACATAACATATTACAGAAGCATGAAAACTTATAAGGATATTCACAATACCCATGATATTCATATAATTTTTTGCAAAACTTGTGTTTGATGTCAAAATTTTGATATTGGAATTCTTATGATATTCATTCCTTTTAACTTCATGCAATGCTTGTGTTCATCTTGCATAACATAATACATAAACATTTAATTTTATGGGGGATTGGCAATACCTATGATATTGGCACTTATGAGTTTGGGCAATATTTATATTGAGACTACAAAACATAAATTACAAATTCATGAACTTCAAGCAATACTTATGTTCATATTGCATAACATCATGTAATTTTATGGGGAGATTGCGAATACCTATGATTTTGGCACTTATGAGTTTGGACAATACCTATGTTGAAACTGTAGAACATATTACAAATTCATAAACTTTAAGCAATACCTATGTTCATCTTGCATAAAATAACACATAATCATGTAATTTTATGGGGAGATTGGTAATACTTATGTTGAAATTATATAACATATTATAAATCATGAGCAATATCGATATTCATTTTACATAACATATTATATGGGCATGTTATTTTATATGGGATGCATAGCACGCTGCCCTCCCCAACATTTGTTGCTACATGAAGAAAAAAACACAAGGGGATTTGTTTGTGACAAGGTTCTTTGTCCTAAAAAGCAATGTTCAACTATAAACCCTACCCTAGAATTAGATAAGATATTAAAGATGATGTAGATTTATTAGTGGGACCATGTTTATTCCATAATGGGTCTCCACTAGACATTATTTTATTTTTGTGGTGGGTCTCCAATAGATCCACACTTCTCCAATTTAAAACAATGGGATTGGATTGAAGACTTATTAAACCAATGTGGGTGTGATTTTGCTTGGCCTTTCATAATATCCGGAGCAATACCTATTCTTGGTTGGTAAGTTTTGTAAGGTAAATACTTCTTTTCAAATCTACCTTTATGCACATTTTTCGTTTTTTGCATAAACCTTGCCTTTACTTGAATTAAAATGATCTTTTCATACTAAAAAATTCTTTTATTATGTTACATACTAAACCCTTCATTCCCCAATTTGTAGACTACAACCAGTGTTTTTTTTGGGGGCGAATTTTCACAATTTGGCAAATTTATTCTCAGAAAATGTAAAAACTCTTGACAATTTTGTGATTAAAATGAAATAAAATAGGGTGACCAACTTGGGCACCTAACTTGGTCTACTGGCCTCAAGAGGGGTATTTCAAATTCTAGAATTGCCTCAACCTGTGTTTTGTGAGTATATTGTTTTTATATATCCTTGAGTAAGGTATCTATATATGTAATTTATTTATCCATTGAGTAAAGGTATATTAGTGCTCAAAAATTTTCATCAGGTTACAATCTAGCTATTAAAAAAAAAAAATTGGGAAATGGGTAGGGTCCAAATACCCCCTTATCATATACCCCTTTTTGGGGTTTAAAAAGATACTTTTTATTTAATTAAAATTTCCACTTTTTGGATTTTTTTTTCCTTTCCAAAGGTCAAATAAAAACATCAAAAAACAAGAATCAAAGTGTTTGATTTATCCTTGGACAATGATAAACATGTTTACAAGTGAACATTGAGTGTATCCAACAACAATGGCGTCATTGTTGACACTTGGGGTTACAAAGTATAATGGTCATTTGTAGCTTATCTTTGGATGCTCAATAGGCTTTAGAATCATCTAACTCTTTTAAATAAGGTTTAACCATACTTAATTGACACAAGATTTTTGCTAGGTCAACATGTCATTTGTAGCCTATGACCACCCTCTACATGGGCCCAAAAATTTGAAAAATGATTAAATTTCCATAGAAGCCCTTTCCAAGATTGATTTTTATTTTGTTTATTATTATTATTATTATGAAGCACAATAGCAGATCTCCCCTAACAAGCCATTGGCACCCGCAAGTCAAGCTCATTGGTAGAAGGCAGGGCAAGATGGTAAATAACCCCGATCAAACTTTCAAGGGGTGTCAGAAAAATTTGTGTAGTTCTTGCATAATTCAGTTGCAAGGTTTGATTAATAGGCTAGGAAGCGGGGTGTTTTTTTTTTTTTTTTTTTAAAATAAAATTTGTAGCACAAGTGGCAAGGGTACGTGTGAAGGCAAAGCCCATATGGCTATTTGGTGAACATAAATGCGATGTATGTGGCTATGCTGCAATATAAAAATAATAATTTGGTGAAGAGTTTTGAATTGGTAGAGGCAACTAGTGGCACTTACTTACATCTTTTAGTGTACAAAAGTAAGCTCCAAGCTTATACACTTGTTTATTTGTTCAGATTTTAAGCTTCCAACATGCAAATTGGTTATGTGATTAGACAACATGCAACATTTGCAAGTAGGGAAAATTTTGAATGTAACTATTAATTTTAACCACCTTGCAAGGAATTTGAGCCCCAATCACAAGGACCTTGCCCATTGTAGCACAAGGTATTTGTAATAGTCAATAGGTTAGTATGGTAGAAATAGTTTGTAAAATATTAGTTATCAAAAACATATATCAAAATGCAAACCTAATATACATGTGATAGTAGATACTAAGAGAAAAACGCTACAAGTTGTAAGAACATAACTAGCCATGTTCAAAATACATTGAAAAAACCTAAATGTGTTACAACAAAATTGTAAAAGATTTGGCACCATCTTGCACACGTTAGAACATAAGAAACAATTACAACAAAAAAGAAGAAAATTGTAGCTACAACTTTTTGAAATTATGCATTCATTTCAATTCTGACCTTGTCATCGTCATTTCAATTTGCAATAGTAGTTTGGAAAGGGAAAATGTCCTTAGTGAAAAAATCTTGAACAAACATGCAAATAACATGTTTGGATGCTCTACCAACCAATTTTGAAGCTTGGACGTCATGAAGGTGAATGTGAAAAAGGTTTCTTTATCTTCAATAATGCCAACAATTTGAACAATGGCCAATTGAGTAAAATTCATGAACTCAAAAAAACGACCAACAACAAATTATTTGTGGCAAATTGATGCCATGATTGAATGATTGGATTTTCATCTTTGGGATTTTCCATGACCTTATGAGCTTGAATTTTCACCATCAACTTGAAAGGAGATGTTTACAAATCCAAAATATCCCTTAAAAGTGGTTCAAAAACCCATGAGCAAAATGTTTTGTTAGTGTATTATAATACCATTTGATCAAGCTCATATGAGTTAAAAAAGTGGATTCACAATTTAATCGAAACCAATATTGTGGGTAAATAACCCCAATAACATTTGTCATTAGCTTGTGGTCCAAGAATTTACATTCCAACTCAATTATTAATAGATCACCTGCAACAATGCCTTGGACCTTCATAGTTAAGATATCTATTTCAAAACCATCACAAATAATTAGAGAATGGATGTTAATCAAAGGATCAACATAATGAACTACATGTATTGTTCCATAATCCAAAATTCCAAGTGTTCTATGCCAAAATTCAAGTTGGTTACCCAATCTTGCATAATCTTTACAAAGATGTGTTTGCAATCACATCAATAAACTCTAGAAAGTTTGTAGATTGGAAAAAGGTGTTTGAATTTCCATACATCTTGTACAAGTTTGTTTAGTAGATTTTGACAATATTGTTGTGGTCATGAACAAACACACCTTTTGGCCTATGCAAACTTCATCAAAACATTAACAAATTTCAGCACAAGCAAAATACATGGCAAGTTTAGGATTGTATCAATGCCACATAAATTCAACAAATTGGTCTTGGTTGACTCCACATAACTAAAATCAACTACCATCTTAGCAATTAGAGTCTTGTATTCTTTCCCAAGTTTTGAATTTCAAGGTTGGTTTTGTGTGTCATATAATGGATTTTGATGAGTTAAAGCACTTATTTAATCTTCATTAAAGTAATAACTCCATATTTGACCCCTTGAAATATTGAGGCACAATTGGCTCCTAAACACATCAAAAATTCTAAAATTTGATTTGCAAACAAACCACCAAAGTTCATTAAAGTAGAAAAAATGATAGTTTTGATATTAGTGGTAGTCCCACTTTCAACCAATTGTTCAAATGTGAGCAATACATGCACATATTTTCAAGCTACCACTACATAGTTGGTTGTTGATTGTAGTTACTTCATCTACATAAAGTGAAAGAAAACTTGGAACCATAATTGCTTCCTTAGTGGTAGTCAACACAACATGATGCAAGTTTTATAATCTCCCAACTAGCACATTCACTTTAATGCTTAGATGGATGGTTAGGCACTTTCAAGAAAATTACATTTGTTCATGAGAAAATATATGAAAGATGAGTGTAAACTAAACAAACTTCTTTTTCTCTATACCACAATACATGCAACTACTTATTGCACCATGGAATCCCTACCCCTTAACACATACAAGAATTCATTGAACACATGCTAGTTTGTTTTCAAAAAATAATACTCCCATGCTATTACTAGACCAAGAATTACATTAGTTGCATTTTTAAAACCAACATGCTTTCACAAATATTTTAGTTTTCGTACTAGAAGCTTATTGCACCTTTCAATCTTATTACAAACTTTTCATTTCGCTTGATACATCCTCTAGTTAGCACCCACCATTGGTTCTTTCCAAGGTAATTTTGCAACCCATGCATTTTGGAAGTGATGATTCATTGCATACAAATTTTTCCATTTCTTGTTATTTTCAAACTAAACTTTTGCTTGAACTAAATCAACAATGACACAATCAACATCAACTTTAGGACTTTGGCTAGAGTTACCATCAAGGGTAAAAACACAAGGTGAGATACAATTAAAGAAAAAATATTTGTGCTTGAAATTATTTGGTAAAAGTAATGGCAACATGGTGAAGACATGTGACAAACATGATGCCTTTATACTCAAAAGTAAGGATTATGTAATCAACAAAGAAGATCATGAATTTTCAATAGTGACAATCACCAATGTTTCACCATTGCTAATGAGAAAATCACAACCTATTTTATTAGAAATTTGACCTTTACAAGTCAAAGATTGATGATAATCATGAAATGCATGAAATCAACATGTCACAAAATGCTCAAGCAAGAAGCCCTTTTAAGTTTTGAGTGCTTGCCTTATGCATAGTAGTTGTAAACCATTAAAGCCCTAATTGCAACAATTATGATTTCAAAGTTGAACATCCTAAAATGCTAAAGCTAGGTCTTGATTCCATGTTATAGATTCCAAACCATGCTCTTCAAAGTGGGTGGTGTTGTGACAAGTCTTTAGAAGCCAAAAACATTGCAAATTTTTGTACATAACAAATTAAAGGATCTAAAGACAATCCAAGTACCAGGGTCTAGATTGAGTATAAAATCAAAATTTCAACTTGAAATGTCATAATCAATTTTTAGTTCTCCAAAAAAAAATCTTGATTCTTTTAATCAAATTGCGATTGGTTGAAGGTGGGATTACCATTAATATTAAAGCAACCAATTTAAAAATGTTGTTGTCACGTGCAAAATGCACAATGTTTTAGTGTTCAATGATAATCAACATTCAAATATAAAACTTAATCACATTTTCATTATGCAACAATTTACAAAGATTCAAAACTAAAGAAAACATGAAACTTGGAGGATCATAATAGGTTTTTTGTTGTAGCTTGTTACTCACAATAACTCCTCCCTCAAGCACCATGAACACAAGTGAAAAAACTTGATGGCAACATGTTGCCAAAGTGCATAGAGAAAGGCGACAAAAGGGGCACAAAGATAAGCAAAATTGATGATGACCTAGTAGGACCTCCTTTAGAAAAACCCTAAACCCTAAGGTGGAGCAATCTAGGATATCTAATTTGGATTTTGAAACCATGCAATGGCAACATGTGTGGGCCTTTCACAGCCATCTAATGCAAAAATTTAATTTTTGAACTCGTAATTGGGTGAATTATGTAAAAAAATCCTTTTTTTTCCCCCATGCTTACAGGTAGGAACTCAGGTTTTAGGGTAGGGAATTGGCCCAATAAAAGAAACACTGTTAGGAAGTTCAAAATAAATACAAAACTCAGTACAATTTATTTCAAGAGTATGAAAGTAGGCTAGAGATAGTTCATACATTCTTTAGGATTGTTGTTGGGGGTTCGAATTTCTTCAGAGCATGAACCATGTAAGACACAAAATTACAAGCACACAAAATTTGATAGGGAGTATAACATTCTGCTGGGATCAGCCATGAGTTTCACCTACCAAGATTGATGAAACCCTGCCAAACTTTACAAAAAGAAAGCACCCAAGAAAGGGAGAGAAAGAAAGAAGGGGCACGGACCAAAGTCCAAGCAAGCCAAACAGCCCAAAAGAGCCAGGCCACACAAGGGGGTAAGGGGACCGCTAAGAGCATCTCCAACTGCGCTCAGTGTGTGACTCCAGACGGTAAAATTTATTGTGAAAAAGTCGAAATGTGCCGGTTTAGCTTAGGAAATTGGCTTTTGTGCACCAAATTCGTGCAGCTTGCTGTGGCTTGTAGATGGCGGAACACAGTTCTGCACCTCCAAAAAGAGTGTAATAAATTGGACCTCACTGCTGTCCAGTATTTCTGATTGGTCGATCATAATGATTGGTCCAGGTTGTTTGCCATTAATAGTCCCCTCATTTGTGCAGTTCCAGTTACAATTTTATTGGTGGGGTTGCGAAGAAAAAAACAGCTAGACATTTAATTTTATTATCCAAAGTGACATATGGAGCACCAGTGGAGATGCTCTAAGTACCAAAACTTCCACTAGTTGCTTGAAGCATATCAACTAAAAAGATGTGGAGGTATAATAGTCATGGGTCCTATTTGCATAGGGTTTTTTCTTTATTTTTGTTGATTGTTTGCTTTTGTTTTTTCTTTGGGTTGTGTCTACTTGTGCTCTTGTTTGCATTGGACTTTTGATGGATGGGTTCCCGTCCTTTTTTTTGGTTGGTAAGAGGCACGTATGTGATTGATATTGAAACTGACATAAAATTGGTACAAGATTCCTATTGCCTTAAATCATACCAGCCTGGTGGTGTGTAGGGTCCTTTGATAGGGGTGCATAGATCAGACGAGATACAATGTGCAAGTCTGTATCTGGACTTAAACATGTCTGGATACAAAGGAGACTTCCCAACCCCCACAGGACGCTTCCACTTGAGAAGTTATGAATGTATTGTCTATGTTTTTCCACATGCCTTTGTCCCAATGTGTTCCCCAAATTCCCCAAGACGATCTCAATAGCACCTCAATTTTGTCCCATATTGTTTAGACACAGTTCAACTTCATGTATGTAACTTGTAGAGCACACATTCTGATACCATCAACAAACACTTTGCCTCTTCTCCAAAACAATTTAGGTGCTGTAGTTACATCCATTGAGATGAGGGCTGAGTAGAGTTTCATGTGCGTGTGTGTGTGTGGGCAAATCAGACTGAAAGAGAATCACAAGCTGCAAACAATCTGGATCACTAAAACTAGAGAAGAGATGGTGCCAGGGGATCAGCTCTGAAGCACCATGGACTCTCCTGCAGAGCAAGACTGTTCTTGTCACTGGTGGTGCCAAAGGAATTGGGCAGTACGCTGCTGACATTAGTTCTCTCAATTGCTTTCATTCTGGAGATTTCCTCAAGAATTGTTATCCTTTGGTGCCACAGGAAGCTGGGAATTATATAGACATGCTCCTCGACATATAAAGCCAGTCAGTTGAAGCTTATTCTTACCCTCTACATATTGCACTCCCCAGGCTAGTAGGGTGGTTTAGACAGCCTCCTTTTTCCAAATTTTGTTTTGAAGGGTAAAGGACCCACTGAGGTGCTTTAACAAGTTCTCACCCCAGTTTGCTTGGGCTCTGCCCTCGTTCACAGGGACTCAAACCTTTGAAGCACCGCAGGGGGAACCCTTTACCCTATACAAACATTAAAAAGACAAGATTGTTCCACCCTCTTTGAAGGAAGCTGAAATCATCTAAAGCACTCCTTGTAGCCATTTACAACACCAAATATGAGAGAAACCACTTTGGTCAGTGGTAGCTCTAAAAACTCGATATTGCCATGGGCACCTGCTATCAAGGAGTGAGGTAATATCGTAATCTCACCAGAGAGTAGTGAGAGATTTTGCACTAGTGTTATTTACACAAAATTTTGCAGCACAGATCACTGATGTGGGTTACATTACAGTGAATCCCACACTGGAAATCACAGCTGATGACTGTTGCTTCATGATGTCAACCCATTTTTTGAGTAGTTATTTCATTCATACTAGCATTTGCTCGCCCACTTTTGACAACAAGGGCAGATGGTTGCATTGTTTCTATCTCATTAGTGGCCAGAGCGGTTGCAGTTTGGCCTGGAATTGTTTATGCTGGAGTCAAAGGTATGTTTTGGCTCATGATTCATCTGCTTCCACTTGTGATACCTCAGAGTTAACATTGGTTCATTCTACTCTTTTTATGATCAACCAAATTAGTACAGTGAATTACATGAACTAGAGCTAGATCAATTATCCATAAATTACCACCAATTAAAAGCAGGTTTTTAAAAATTTGATATACTTTTTAGGTGTGGTTTGGTGAATATGTCCAAAAATTTACCAACTTTTTTTTCTAATTTACACTAATTTAAAAATAAATAAATCAGTGGCCACAGTGAGAAAATTTGCTCAAGAAAAAAACACTGACTAGAAGATGTGTGTCATGATCCTACTTCCTTCAACCCTGAAGTCTGTGTTATTATGTAAGTGGATTATCCCTTTTGTTAAATGAAATAGTTACACTCCTAGTTTAAAACACTTGCTCTTGTTGACTATATTCCTTGAATTCATTAAGATGATCATTATGAATGACTAAAGGACTTGTGAATGTCTTGTGATGGTTTGACATGCAATAGATGTCATTAGATTTGGACATTTAACTGAATATTAGTGTAATAATGTCTGTCCATTTAGCTGCAATAAACCAAATCAGAAAGAAGTTTGCATGTGAGTGGGTGGGTTCTGGTACCCGGGTCAATTGTGTTTGCCCTTGGTTCACTGAAACTCCTGTGATGGATTGGGTGAGATGACTTTCTTTTCTCTAAACCTTCAATTGTCATGCTCAACTTGAACCTTGTCCATTTGGCAAGCAAACTTTTATTCGAATATTTATTTGTGGTCCTGACTTCCTAGCCTCTAAATTATGATGTACATTCAACAATCTCTTGTTTGTGTATGTGTTTTTTCCCCAAGGCAAGGCACTAGGAGCGGCTTTGTATTACACGAGCGGGTTTAGGACCGAAACTATGTATAATTACTACATAATTATGAAGTCTATGTTTTTGGGTTGTAAAACTATCATCCCACCTTACTTTTGATTCTGCAAACCTCACCATTATCCTTCCATGAACTACACACAAACTATACCCAAAACTATTCAAAAACCAAAAGCTTTTTCAAAAATCAAAACTTTAATT
>Ga0116231_10013121_pt1 | contig 11791 bp, 8 predicted proteins | sample S1TSphgellanicum_2_FD_89695 | JGI IMG/M metagenome (GOLD analysis project Ga0116231, IMG submission 89695) | Host-associated microbial communities from peat moss isolated from Minnesota, USA - S1T2_Fd - Sphagnum magellanicum MG | ecosystem: Host-associated > Plants > Peat moss > Unclassified...
AAACCACCAGATGCAGAAGGGGATCCATCAATGAATGAAGTAGAAGTTGTAGTTGTGATTGTGGTGGTGATTGTGGTCATGGAGGCCGAGTCTGATGCAATGGGTGCAGCATTGGAGCCTTCTAGATCTGTCGCAACTGTTGCCACAGCTTTATCTGCAATACTAGAATTATCTTCCTTTCTAAAGTCATCCACTTTGACACCCTTTTCTACTCCCCTGAAAATCTTCCTGGCATTGATCCACCCCCTTTGAAGGCCAGTGACTATGTTGCTATGCCCATTGGCTTGCATGGTTGTGATTTGGCAGTTTGATGATTTAGCTTGTATCTTATTGCATGTTGTTTCCACAAGGGGATGTAGAAGCCCACTGAGCTTTGCCACCTCAGATAATGGGTTTAAACTGGGCTCGGAATTGGATGCGGGTGAATGTTGCACCCGATGGTTGTGAAGGCTGTGACATGAATAACATAGGTGTTGTGCCCCCTCTCCACTTATGCCTATTTGAGATTGAGGTTGCTGTTGCTTCTACTTTGTGTGCACACACCGTTGCATGGCACTCTTCTCAAGCATCTGGAAACCAATCACCATTGCTAGCACCACTCCAGTTGATGGCCAACCTACAAAACAGACAATATAAAACTAATAATAGCTCAAGGTAAAGGACAAGGGGTTCCTAAGCTACTACAGACTCATTTGATTAGTTACAAAAGATTTGAAGTAACATAATATAAACAAGATAAAAAACACTAACAATTAATTCTCGGTCAAACTTAAATGCAGTTTGTTGTAGATAAGCTGTGGTGGAAGAGAGGAAAAAAGATGGACATGGCCGATAGGAAACTTCTATGAAGGTTATATTAAGTGAGTAGTAGAAAAACCCAAAGTTCTTGGTCAAATTGTAATTAGTGTTTGGGTAGTTCACTATTGTATGCAAAAACCACACTATTTTGTTTCTATGATAGATGAAGAAGACAAGGAAAAAGGACTCAAAACACCAATAGAGGCATCTCAAAGAACAGCTTGGATCAGATTTGCAAATGAACAAATGAAAGGCCTCTACTCTGAAATTCCTAAACACTTGTGAGAGATCAAGGAAGCTAAAAATAAACTTTCAAGAAAGGGGACATGAAATTAGAATGTGAGCATGAATCCAATGCATCTCTTTGTAATTTTTTCCATGAGAGAGATGATGCCAAACTTCCAAGCAGAAAACTACCTCCAATTCAAAAGGCATAATTGGGCTAGGGCCATTGTTTGCTACACATAGGCATGGGAGTAGAGCACCCATGAAAGCCTGTGCTCCCACATTGGAATCCCACCAAACTATATCATGCTGACAGTGGTAAAAGGATAAATGTAGAACTGAATGAGCTACCATTTGTGGAACAATGTGGATAGCCCATGTATTATCAGAAAATGGAAAGCAAGAGTCATTCTGAAGAGTCATTAGGATCATAGGGTTCTATTTAGCAAACAAAAAACTAGAAACTCCATTTCTGTAACCATTGAAAATAATTTATTTTAAGATGCACCCTCCAAGGATAATGAAAACAACTTCTGTAAACATATGTCTGAAATTGCAGAGAAAATTCCACAAACATTTTTAAAGACATGGTGATGTAACTTCCAGGCAATCCATAACAAAAGCAACAAGAATGAGTGTGATTCATTCACAAAGTATTGGACCATCACCTTCATCATGAATGGTAGTTATTGGGGCTGCTATTAGTCCCCATGGACTCATAAGCTCCTGAGGGTCTGTTGCTACCACTCAAGAGACACAACTTTTCATTAAAAGTTTACCTTTTATAATCAAATACAAGAACACTCTGAGGTGTTGTTATTGCCCTTAAGGATCCAAAACTGAAAAAAATTGCTTGGTCCCAAACTTGCCACCACCCCAATCATCAATCACTTGATTCACAACACTGCATCCATCGAATCCCTTCTCCCTGAACACTCAGTTTAGCCATTAAACTAATTCCAGTACCTATATGAAACTTGTCATATTTGAGCAATGATCCTGTGTAGTTGCTCATAAGCCCACACTACAAGTTTAAGACTTTGTAGAGATGAAATTATTTTACATGTTACTAAATAGGCGAAAATATGGTCATAATTAGATTTTGAATGCATTACACTTGTGTTTATTTGTTTGCAAATGTGAAACAAATGCTAGGTTGAAACAATGCAAAACTTATTTGCAATTCTGCAAAAACTTTAAAGGATACCATATTAACAGCTGTCACCCCATTATTGCAAACCTCAAACAGGACTAACTCAACAAATTATGTGCAGCTATTCACATCTTTGGTTGTATGTTGGTTAATCTCATTTGCTGCTTCCTTAATTCTTGTGTTAGTGTCACTTGATAAACAAACTTGAGGATGAGAAATGGAGGAACCAGAGACTTTTGTAAAAAGCAGAAGTCCTATGACAATCATAGAAAATGGGGGACGAATAGAAAAATCACAAAAGAGAAAAGGGGAGAGACAAACATAAGAGGAGCTCAAAAGAGTGCATGAAGTCCTAATCACCAATAAAGTTGGTGCTGAATTTGTGATCCATAATGCTGGATCAACACTCTGAATGTCACGTAACCGCAGGCCTGCTGCAGATATGTTTGGAAGTAGCAAGATGACATGTGAGCCATGGCAAAGTATCGACATCACTAACGCAAGCATTCAGATCAGATGATGACATCACTAATCAACATGTTTTTCTGACAGCAGAAAATGATGTAGTTTATGGACACTCTAGGTCTGCATTGCAATATAAGAAAAGGCCAAAGCAAAAAGAAGACATTACCAGTGCTCCTCAACAACTGTTGCCTACTCACCTCTATCCTTTCAACATCTCCATTTGGATAAACTTCAAGCACTTGTGCAAGCCCATGGCAATAAAATCAATCTTCATTGTCATAACAACCACATAGCAGTTTCCACAATCATGTCCAGGGAATGTAATTCACAAATTCAAAAAGGCTTATTTCTTCTCCAAGAAGCTCAGTATTGGTAATCTGGCAGGAACCTTGCCTACTGTTGTCTTTTTCACAAAAATAATAATGTCACAAATGGAAGCGTATAAAAGAAAAAAAAGAAGCAAAGGTGTGTTCTGGATTCTTTTACACAAATTTGTTTCCGAAGGAGATGGAAACAAAATTAGGGGAGAAAGACCAAAGCCTATAACAAACTGCCATTTGGTTGAGGCTTGAGAGTTCTCTAGGGTTTGGTTCCAAGGTGAAAGAAGCGACGGATTGTCGCCATGAGATGAGAGTCTAAGAGAAGCATAGAGCTACAACAGTTTCGAGTTTCCACTTACCTGGTAGACAGGCCCCTTCCCTCCGGTGGCAACAAAATCGACAGTGGAGCCAAGAGACGAAGAGGTCGAAGAAACAGTGCCAAAGAGCTCTTTCTGTATGCTCCCCTAGCTCTCTTCCTCCCCACGTAATGATCCATTACCATTCAGGCCGTCAGTAATTACCTTGACAACAATGAGTCACTACCGAAATACACCATGCCTTTTAGTTTGTGAAATAGTCATAAAAAACTTGCACACAAAGTACATTATAAGTTGCGTCCGCCCAGATCCTGCATAATTGCAGAATATTATCGATAAAATATGTCGAGTTGCCTCAAAGAACAAGTGATAAATCTTTACATAAACATCACTTTGATCAAACTTAGGTTGAAGCTAGAGCATAAAGACCAACCAACCTTCTTCTGATTACCACTATAGTGGATGCTTATCTGGCCTGCTACCAACACAGACAAATTTGGGCAAATATATTGGAACACTAATTTGAAAAACCACATAAGGCATGTAATATGACTTGGGTATAATTTATATATTATTTTTAAAAAATTTAACATAAATAAACTAGACACAAATTAAGGTGATGTATGCAATACATATTCAAGTATGCTCCAAAATACAATTTACAAACAATTTAAATACAACCATTATACATAATTAGTAATATATGGGTACTTCTTAGTATGTACCCATATAATAATGAGTATAATACATTCAATACACAATTGTGGACCCCTTATGCCTAAAATATGTATAATACATTTGGAATACCGACAAGGCTACGACTCATTTGGTGACATTTGCAACTAATGGTAGGTAGAGGGGTCTTCTTGGATGGAAATTGTGTTGAAAGCTATCCAAATGAAAGGATGAAAAGTTCCATTAGTCGCAAGTTAGTCATAGAGTAGTTGCAAGCAAGACCAAATGCAAAAAGTAGTTGTAGATATAACCAACAATAGTTGTAAATGTCAAATAGTCGCAACTAGTCACAAATTCGTTGGTTACAAAAACCCAGTTTTCTTCTAGTGTCATTATTGTTGGGTGGGATCAGGGTAATGATTGATAGACCTTTATAATGGTGAGATCAGGTTAATGGTTGGTAGACCACATTTGTTATTTCGATAGTTGTGGCCAAATACATCTAGCCTTATGGAACATGTTGGTGGATGTAAGTGCCTTAGTTAAATAGTTGTAACATCCTTAGGTCTAAATTTGAAGATTTTGGTTTATGGGTTAAGTTGCAATAGGTTCAACATCCCATTAGATCTAGCAACAGCCCACATGTGTGCCAACAACCTTTGGTTATGATGGTTTTAGGGTTTGGATACCTAAGGTTAAAATTTGAACAAAACAATTAGGGTTAAACTTCACCATGGAAGTGATACAAATTCAAATATAGGGAGTAACTTCATAAATTCATCGATGAATTTACTAGGTGGGGTTAAGATTTAAACCATGCATTCCACTTGCATTTTCATCTTAGGATGATTCTTCATATTCAAAAATAGATTTATCTTCACACTTGGTTTTAACACCATTGTTGTGGGACATGGAAGACATATATGGCGGCTCCAAGGGACTTTGTTGATATTCAAGGGCAATGAGCACCATCAAACTAGATGATTTCATTTAAAAATTTGACACATGGTGAACTATGTAACAACTACTAAATCCCCAATGGTTTACTCCTTTCCTAACATGGAAAGGTTTATTCCAACATATCTAAAGGCCATCAATGGATGACTACCATGAGTTTTGCTAAGTTCATGAAATTGAGATTAAAAATTAGCACTAATATTGGTTTCCCAACTATTTTTTTATTACACAAGGATGGACTTTTACATCTCTTGGTGCATTTGCATCAAGTAATTGTTTGTCAAATGGAACTTCAACCCCTTCCATGCTAATTGCCAATACTAGCACTCATTCCATGAGTGGGCTACATGTTTTGCTTACCTTTAACCCTATCACATAATTTTTCAAAGAGTTATGGGCCAATTATTCGGGAGTCAAAACTGAGAAACTTAGCACTTCGCAAGAGTTTCAATGTAGACTTCATGAGAATTTATGGGAGGCATATGCTTGGATGCAATGATTAATCAATGTGATTTAAGGGGTCACAAAAGCCCGAGCAATCCTATTGATCTAGTATGGTATCCTAAATAAGGATCTTAAGCAACATGTGCAAGACATCATGTTGAGTTAACCCACACATACAACCTTGGTACAAATGTTCCAAGTTTTGAAATGCGTTGAACTCAACATGATTGAAAAGAAGATGGTAACCTTTGACTTCAACATGATTATTCAAAGTCCTCCTCATAACCTTTAACCTAGTAAGCTTGTGGTTAGCCAACCAAGATTTCACCACAAAAATGCAAGTGGTTTAAATAAGAACCCTGTGGTGGTTTTTCATCATATTTTACGGAACAAGAGGGAAAGGATAAATGTTGAAGATGTGATGGGCCTCGTTGGAAGAAGGATTGTCCTAATGTTCTTCAAGCCACTACCACCAACCCCAACCATAGTCAACTTTGTTTTCATTGCAAGTTTTATGGTCATGATGCAAACAATTGTTTCATACCACCTTTTTTGTGGGGTTGAATTTTCAAGGCCATTGGCTTTGGATGATGATATTTCAAAAATTCCTTGGGGATCATGTTTTAAAGGCGGTTGGTGATGGAAACCTAGTTAGGGTTTCAACAATGACATCGATGATTACACCAATGTATATGTGTTGAAATCGCAAGGTGTTGATGAAAGATTAATTCTTCAACATGGGGAGGCCCAATGCCAAGTTCACCTACCATAATCCTTTATGGCAGACACAATTTTCGACCCTATGGGGGGGTCCACTTTTGGTGGCGTATCAGTTATAGCTAAGGGGATGCCTAATTCCACCTCTAAAACAAGAACACCAATTAGTTTGTTGGGGGTGGCAACAATAATATGTGAAACACCATTTTTTTCGCCACAACTTTGGCTATGTTTGGTTTTCAACCAATGATACTCTTTCATTTGGTGGCCACATTATGTAAAGATGGGAATACCATGGGGATGTCAACTAGACTAATTGATGAATCAAAACTTGTAACAACACTTCATAATGTTCCTAAAGCCAACTAACCATTTGTTGTGGAAATGCCACCCAAACATGCAACATCAACCAAACTTTATGAGCTCCTAGCACAACCACCCATTGATTAGGCACACATTTTTCTCAATGTGGTTGTGGTATGTAACGAGGATGGATTTTTTCAATTGAAGGTGGTATTGGCACCACATTGTCAACCCCAAAGGATTTTGTTGGATTTAGGTGTTCAAATTTTGATATTTGGGCAAAATAATAGTGAAGGGTCTAGGTTTAACCATTGTTGATTTAAAACCATTCCCATAATAGATTTTGACACCAAGGGGTGAGTTAGAAAGAGTTTGAAGAGTAACGAAACATGAGGTTTTCATCTAGGTTAACCCCACCAAACCCACAAACACCATAGTGCAAGCTTGTGCAATGGTTACACATGTTACATCATATGACACATTGGTTGGAGGGGCAATTTTGTACCCCTTAAGAATTACCTTGGATTTTTGGGAAGAAATCGCCAATTACATAAACAAGAGATAATCCTAAGGCTTTTTTACTAGTTAATTCCAGGCTAGGTAGGAAAGTCCAATTATTAATTAGGTTGACTAGATTTTTAGGGCTTCCCCACAAGTTTGATTTATTGGAAAGTAACATCCATTATCAAGATAGGTCCCCTAGTATCGAGCTAGAGATGTTAAATGCTAGTGGAAGGACGTTCATTTAGGCCTCACCATTGGATCCCATATTATCATGGGGGATTTTGTTAGAATTGTAGGCATTGACTAGTCATTTCATTCATTAGGTTTGGCACACTTTGCCATCACGAAGCCCATAATCATATGTGGATCTAAGACCAAAACCACCAAGTTTCAAGACATGAAACACTAGCTTTATCTAATGACACATTCCCATGGATGGGATATGTTTGTTGGAAATTTTTGGAGGCATTAGTTAAAGACTTGCTGCAATTTTTCAATCTAGCATCAAAGTACATTGATATCATTATGTGGAGAAAGATTCACAAGCTTGACAAGTCTTGATGCACCACATTATGATGTTGTGGCAACAGCACCTTGATTTGTTGCCCACATCATCAATTCAAGGTTACCAATGTTCCTTACCAAATAATGTCACATTGTTGGGGGGTGTAGGATTTGGACAAGATTGGGCCAAAAGATTTGGTCATTTTAGGATGGTTGTGTTCAGGCCTTTCACAAGTTAGCACATGTTAAATCCTTTCAAACTCCATTTATAAGAGTTGATTTGTGTGTTGTAGCATTTGTAGACCACACAAATGCATTTATGTGCATACATGTTGGAGAATGTCTCACTTTTGGGGGATTTTGGCTAGATGTGTTGGTAGCATGGCACCATATTCGGGCTTGGATCAAGGAGCAAACGTAAGTGGATGTTACATTAGTTAATTCATGTTCCCATTGGTTTCGATGGATGTGGATAAACCTAACACCACCAAAGGTGATTCGTAAGGCATATTGGTTCATTTTGAGCTCACCCACATGCTTGGTGGATGACATATTGGATGTAAGTCATCATTCTTGTGTGGCCTGTCATGTGACTAACCAACTTTAGTTATGGTCAATAGGGTTGGGCTTCCATGAATAGTTCTAATTAACTTTTTGAAGTTTTCCACATTTTCATGCATTTTGGGATGGGGAGCTAAGGAATGGGGGACTAAGGATGGTTGGGATTCCAAACATTCTTTCATGGGTAAAAAGGGCTAATAAAAGCCAAACCTCTTGAGTCACTATGATAAGTCTTGAAAAAATGATGTGGCAACACAAGATTGGATGAAATGTTTTAAGGTAGTGAGTGTTAAACAATGGTGATTAAACAATGTTTTTACACTATTTCACTATGCTAAAAATCGTTAATTATAAGCTTTAAAATGTGCTAAAATGTATTTTATATTTATTGGATTACTTTCAAAATTTACTAAATGTTAAATTAACATATTAGAAAGGGCTTCACATAAATACAACATATACTTTCAACATTAACTTAGTGTATGAGATTTATGAACATCAAAACCAATAACTAGTTATGCCAAAATTGGTTCCTATTAATTTGGTTTTACCTTCATGGAAAAATCCAATGCAAATGAGAAGGAACGGGCCATGGGTTTTCACACCAACACCATTATTGTGTTAGGTATTTAAAAAAGAGCTCATATGCAAATTTTAGGGCGAGTCTCTTCAACCACTTCACATGGATATTTAATTTATGTTTGGAAGAGGATAGTTGCTTTGCCCATTATTCCCCACCAACCCACCTTCATGCTTATATTGTTACACCTACATCTGGAACATTTATGTTAGTGCAAAGGGAGGGCATTTTTGGCAACTTTACAAAATCATTTAAGATGCAAGGAAAGATTTTTGGGTGTGGGGAAATTAGTTGGTGATGTGAAGGTGTTAAGTCATTTTGGCACCCTCCCATATTCTATGCAGTAATCATAGACAATGCCTTCAATTTCAAGGACTAGGTATAATCCATTACCTTAACCCAAGGTACATGTGATTGTAAAGACATGGGAATTGGAGGTTGGTATTGCAGTTACAAAAGGTGAGGTGTAAGAAGTACAACAATTATTATAAAATTATGTTGGATGTTTTGCCTTCAATTTGAAATATTTAGGCCAATTGAAAGGATAAGAGGTCCAAATTGTATTGGAAGATAATAATCCAAATTTTAAACAACCTTATAGGCTTAATGAAGCCTTAATTTGGGTTCGAACAACAAAGTTGCTAGATGTTGGTTTGGTAAAATTGTTTAGGGGTGAATACACAAGAAATAATCTTGTCTTTTTTCACTACCCAAATTCACTAGGTTTTGAATGAAATAGGACAAAATTGACTAATATGCAACTTGTATGGTTTTAGTAAAAAAGGACTAGTTGATTATGACATTTTTAATGAAACGTTTTTTAGTCATTTTGGATAGTCACATGTTGCATTGGATAAATTTTAATTAAAATATTATGACATGGATATAGAAGATCCCAAGTTAATATGACGTGGAATAATGTGCCATATAAGTTCCGGATTGTGAAGTCACATATTACATTTTTGTCATGACATGGGGTGACAAATTTACATGTCATGAATTAAAAGTTTTTTTTTTTTTTGGTTGACAAAAAATGTGTTAACACCATTTGAACATGATGTAATGTTCATGTATTCACCATGATGCATTTTTAAAAAATTGCATTTGTACAAGATACATTAAGGCGTGCATTCATGAAGGATTAAACCTAAGACCTCATGGAAACACACTAAGACTTTAACCACCAAACCACTTCAACATGTTATTAATAAATATGAAAAAAATTAACTTTATCATGTTTGGGATAAAATTGTTTAGGAAATTCAAACTTTAACATACATTTTCTTTTGCAAAATTTATTGAAATGCTAGAAATGAAAAGACGATCTTTTTTTAATAAAAAATTACTTTTTTTTTTTTACAATGTTAAAAAAAAAACTTCAAATAACATTTTATGAATAAATCAACAAATATCTTTTTGTTTAAATTGACCTAAAATCTTTGGACATTCAATGTGAATTCAAAAGTGCATTTATTAGGTTTTATTATTTTTTTATTACATAAAATATGTTTTTTAAAAAAGAATTGCAAGTTCTGATTTTCCCCAATATGATAGGTATAAAATTTGTTGTTAATATGGTAATAATCCGTAAAAAATTGCCACATTTCGTTATAGACAAGTTGTGTAGTTGGAAACTTGTTTGAATCATTCAATATTATGGTTATTTATGATATTTTATTGTAAAAACTTAACAATATATATTTTTAATTTGGCCCAAAAAATTTTCTATCAAAGAAATCATTTTTTGATGTTGTTGCCCTTGTAAATTGGCACAAATTGGTCATAAGAAGAAACATTAATTAAGTAATAAATATAAAAATTTAATTATCAAAACGGTATTTGTTTAGCAAGATTAATCATACATTAATACCAATGATTAATTACAATTTAAAAAAAAAATCACAACATTTTAAAAAAAATGACGGAAGAATATATTTTACATTTGTTTCTTTTGTAAAAATAAACACAATTTAATTTGGCGAAAGTTTGGGTTTAAATAGTTGGATTAACCCCCATCCCCCTAACCAACATGTTTTTTTGGTTTCAAATTTTCTTAACTTGGAAATTCTTATTGGGAAAAAAATGAAAACAATAGTGCAAATTCAAGGAAAAATGTAAACAACAAACAACTTGCCAAAAAATTAGGATCATAAATCTGAAAAATAAAGTTACTTGTAATGAGTAAAAATTTTAGAATAATTCTAATAATTCCAACCTTAAACACATAAACAATTTCAACATCAAATTTATTTGAAAACATTTAAGTTCAATCTTTGAAATCATAATAAACCTTATCCATTTTTTTGAGAATTTAGAATAAATAGTAATGATGTAACCAAAGGTTTTCTTGTAATGAATTTCCATTTTTTTGCAAACACAAAAAGGGCTATCAACATCAACAAAGTTTTTTTATAAAATCAAGAATAAAAATTCAATTTCAATTTTACATTTTTAATTTAAAAAAATGATATAATTCTACAATGGGTTTTAGGACTTGTAGTCAAAATATTAAAATATTTTGATCAATAATATATATATATATATAATTATAAATTTTAAGTTTAAAAGGTTTTTTAAAAACTTGTAATTGCATGTCAGGAATAAATCTATAATTTGTTTTTGTTTAAATTGACCTAGAATCTTTGTAAATTCGATGTTAGTTCAAAAATGCATTTATTAAGTCGTTTACAATTTTATTTTCAATACATAAAATATGTCCAATTTTTGTAGAATTGTAAGTTTGTATTTTCCCTAATATGATTAGGTACTATTTATTTCTTTCTTTTTGCGTTGTTGCTAAAATGTAATCATCCATTAAAAAATTACCACATTTGGTTATAAACAAATTGCGTAGTTGGAAACATGTTTAAATAGTTCAATAACATGTTTACTTATTATATTTTATTGTAAAAAATTAATAAGATATATTTTAAAACTGACAAAATACTTTAAATTTTCTTAATATTGTTGCCCCCTAAAATTAGCCACAAGAAGAAACATTAATTAAGTAATCAATATAACCATTTAGTTATCAAGAACATATTTGTTTAGCAAAGATGAACTATACAAAAATACAACATATATATATATAACTTTGAAAAAAAATCACAACATTTTTTTAATGATGTAAAAATATATATATACATTTTTTTCCTTTTAAAATTTTTTAAAAAACTTTGGTGAAATTTTTGGTTTAAATAATTGGATTACTACCCCCCCCCCCAAAACCAACATATATTTTTGGTTTCGAATTTTCCTAACCTTATAC
>Ga0116231_10013123_pt1 | contig 11789 bp, 8 predicted proteins | sample S1TSphgellanicum_2_FD_89695 | JGI IMG/M metagenome (GOLD analysis project Ga0116231, IMG submission 89695) | Host-associated microbial communities from peat moss isolated from Minnesota, USA - S1T2_Fd - Sphagnum magellanicum MG | ecosystem: Host-associated > Plants > Peat moss > Unclassified...
CCATCCTCGATCACCGGACCGATCGTCACCTGCGCATCGGGAAACAATTCCTGGACGGCATTGGCCATCAAATGCGAGGTGGAGTGGCGGATGATGTCGAGGGCCTCGGGATCGCGGTCGGTCACGATGCTCAAGCGAGCGTCGTGGTCGATCAATGTGGATGTGTCGACCACCACGCCGTCGACCTTACCCGCGAGCGCCGCCTTGGCCAGACCCGGACCGATAGACGCCGCGACTTGCGCGACGGAAACCGCATGCTCGAAGCGCTTTTCGCTGCCGTCGGGAAGAGTAATTACGGGCATAGAACCAGTCACGCAACCGAATGAAAAACCAGGGGAAATCGCCTTTGAGTTGGTCTCGATCGGGACGCTTTCGGCGCGCAGTATAGCCCAATTGTGGCGCACGCGGACAACGAAGCGACCGGACCTTGTGCGCAACGCCTACGCGCTCAGCCGCGTTTGGCGCACCAACAGCCGGTCGTGCGTACGGTGCCGTACAGACAAGTCCCGATTGCCTTGGATAATGCCGATTGCGAGAATCCCGATGCCATGCCTTAAGAGTACCCCACCATGTTTCTGAACTCGATCGGCACGGCGCTGGCCGACAGACGCTACAGCAAGTCCGATTGCTGGGAGGCGTTTGCGCAATCCGATTGGTTCGACCGGCTGAGTCCTCGATCGCGGGCGGTCGCCAAGACCGTGCTTCATCGCGACAATGGCATCGACGAGCGCTGGTTGGCGGTCGATTCGCTCGAGGAAGTATTCGCCATCGACCCCGATACGCTGCATCGCCGATTCGTGGCGCACGCGCCGCGGCTCGCGGCCGACGCCGCACAACGGGCACTCGCGCGCGCCGCTCTTGCACCGCAGGCCATCGATGCCGTCATCGTGACCACGTGCACCGGCTACTTGTGTCCCGGTTTGAGTGGTTACGTCGTCGAGCGATTGGGGCTACGTAGCAATGTGTTGGGCTTCGATTTGGTGGGTCAAGGCTGCGCCGGGGCGCTTCCCAATTGGCAGGTGGCGAACGCGCTGCTGGGCGCGCAGCAATGCGACCATGTGCTGTCGATCTGCGTCGAGGTCTGTAGCGCGGCCATGTATCTGGATGATGACCCGGGCGTGCTCATCAGCGCCTGTCTGTTTGGCGACGGTGCCGGCGCGGCCGTATTGTCGCGCCACCGGCCGCCCGATCGGCGCCGCGTCGAATGGCGGCAAACCGCCTCGTTGACCAATCCCGAGGAACGCGAGGCCCTGCGTTTCGAAAGCCGTGCCGGGATGCTGCGCAATGTGCTGACTCGTCGAGTGCCCCGTTTGGCGGCCGAGCATGCCGAAGCGGTATTGAACGATGCCTTGAGCCGCGCGGACCTCCCACGAGAGGCGATCATGGGCTGGATCTTTCACGCCGGTGGGCGCGATGTGCTGCACGCCGTCGGTGAACGTTTCGGTCTGCGCTCTGAGGATCTTCGCTACAGCCGCGAGGCACTGCGCCGATACGGCAACTTGAGCAGCGCCTTCGTGTATTTCGTATTGGATGCCGCGCTACAAGATGCGGCGCCGGGCGGTTGGTGGTGGATGTCCTCGTTCGGCGCAGGCTTCACTTGCCACGGCGCGTTGCTCGCGGTCGAGTAGAGCTGGAGCGTGGCTGCCGCATCCCGCATCGTTGTGCCCGAATTGCTCGATGAACTCGCCCCGAGTGATCCCCGCGCCTGTCGCTCGCGACGAGATCTGCGACGCGTACACCGGGCCATGGGATCACTCACGATTCTCAAGCAGGCCATCATGCGCCTCAAGCTCGTTGCGCCGCCGCGGCGTATCTTGGAACTCGGCGGCGGCGATGGTTCGTTGATGTTGCGCCTGGCGCAGGCCTTCGCACCGCACTGGCGTGACGTCGAGTTCACGGTGCTGGATCGCCATGATTTGCTGACCGCCGAGACGCGCGAGGCCTATGCTGCGCTCGGCTGGCGGGTCACGGTGCTGACTCAAGATGTGCTGGTGTGGGCGTCGGGCGAACACCCCGAGCCTGTCGACCTATGCGTCAGCAGCCTGTTTCTTCATCATTTCGATGCTGACAAGCTTCCCATCCTCATGAGCGCCATCGCGAGAAGCGCGGATGCGTTCGTGGCCTGCGAACCGCGTCGCAGCGCCTTCGCTCGCATCGGCAGCCAGCTCATCGGCTTGTTGGGTACCAACCGGGTGACACGTGAGGATGCGGTCAAGAGCGTCGATGCGGGATTCGCTGCCCGGGAATTGACGGCGTTCTGGCCGCGGTCCGCTCCGGCCTGGGACTGCGACGAACGCGCGGCGCCTCCCTTCCTACACTGCTTCACTGCCTTGCGCACGGTCACCGCCGTGCGCACGCGCGCAGGCCCCGGCTCCGCGGCCCAGGGTTGACCTGCCCATGCTTCAGACAAGCGACGTACTTATCATCGGCGCGGGTCCCGCCGGGGCATCGGCCGCCATTCGGTTGGCGCAGGCTGGATGGCACGTGTCGCTCGTGGAGCAACACGCCTTTCCGCGCCAGAAGGTCTGCGGGGAATGCATCGCGGCTGGAAATTTCCCGCTCCTCGACGAACTCGGAATCGGCGAGAACGTCAGGCACCGCGCCGGGGTGGAGCTCGCGCACGCCGGATGGATGCATGGCGATGCGGCGCTCATGGCCGACATGCCGGCTTGCCCGCAGAGCGCTGAGCCCTATGGCCGGGCCTTGGGCCGGGACGTCCTCGATGAGTTGCTGGTCGAACGGGCCCGCAAGATGGGTGTGCGCGTCTTGCAACCGGCCAAGGTCCGCAACGTGTGGGGGCGGCCGGGTCAATTTCGCTGTGACATCGATGAATCAGGGATTCCGGTGTCGATCGATGCATCGATCATCATCGACGCCCACGGCTCGTGGGAATCGGGACCGCAAATCGAGATCGCCCGCGCCGCCGAGCACCGTCCCCCGCAGCGCGCGTCGGACCTGTTCGCATTCAAGGCAACCTTCGCACGATCGTCGCTCCCGGCCGGCTGGTTGCCGGTCGTGGCGATGGATGGGGGTTATGGGGGCCTGGTGGTTGCCAATGACCAACGCACGGTGGTGGCGCTGTGCGTGCGTCGCGACGCCTTACGCACCCTGCGCGCGAAACATCGCGGCATGCCCGCAGGCCTCACCGTTGAAAATCACCTGCGGGCCTCGTGCCGCGGGATCCGTGACGCCCTCGAAGGTGCGCAGCGCGAAGGGCCGTGGCTCACGGTGGGTCCGCTGCGGCCCGGGGTGCGCTTGGGCGAGACGGCTGGAATATTTCGCGTGGGCAACGCGGCAGGCGAAACCCACCCGCTGATCGGCGAGGGCATCAGCATGGCGTTGCAGTCATCGCGACTCTTGGTCGAGAGTCTGTTGCGCCACGCGAACCGGACGACCGATTCGGTTGCGCTCGAGTCGGCGCAGCGCGACTATGCGAGAGCATGGCGCCGGACTTTCCTGCCGCGCTTGCGGATCGCCGCGCTCTATGCGCATCTTGCCATGCGCCCGAGGCTGGCAGCGACCGTGGGGGCCGGCTTGCGACGCTGGCCGGCCTTGCTCACGACTGCGGCGCGGTGCGCCGGCAAGGCGCGGCAAGCAACGCATTCGTCCCACTCAGGATAAGGATCTCACATGAGCACGCTGCAAAAACTCCAGGACATCTTGATAGAAGACCATCGTCTGACGCGCGAGCAAGTCGCGCCGGATGCCGAACTCGCACAACTTGGTCTCGATTCATTGAGCGTGCTCGAATTGATGTTCAAAATCGAGGATCATTTCCAGCTGAAGATTGCCGACGACACCCCAACCGATCTGGTCACCGTCGGCGACGTACTCGTTTACATCGACCGGTTGCTCGAGCAGAAAGAGACCTCCGCAGGGCAGCCGACGGCGAGCGCGCCCACCGCGACCCAGGCCCGCTTGCGCGCGTGAAGCCACACGCTTGAACCCACACGCTTGAACCCGCGCGCTTGGATCTTACGGCCGTGAACGCGAAGCGACGCGTCGCCGTTACCGGTCTCGGCCTACTCTCCCCCGTCGGCAACAGTCTCGATGAGCTCATTGCGCGGTTGACCGCGGGTCATTCCGGCATCCGGCGCCTGACGGTGCCGCGCGCCGAGCGGCTTCGCTCACCCATCGGCGCACCCGTCGATTTCGACGGTGCCGCGCATTTCGATGCCGTCAGATCCCGCATGCTCGATCGGGTGAGTCAATTGGCGTTGGTAGCCGCGGCCCAGTCGATCGCCAATGCCGGCATTGATTTCTCGAACGAGCGCCGGGAGCGCTGCGGTGTGTCGGTGGGCTCCAGCATGGGCGGCGTCGGCACCACCGACAAAGCCTATTTCGACCTTTATGGAGAAGGCTCGGACCGGGTTCAACCGTTCAATATTCTGGCGGCGATGAGTAACGCGCCGGCCGCGTGGATCGGCATCGAATACGGGTTATCGGGACCCAATGTGACCTACTCCACCGCCTGTTCGTCCTCCGCCGTCGCCTTGGGAGAGGCGGCGCGACGAATTCAGCACGACGAAGCCGACGTGATGATCGCGGGGGGCGCCGAGGCACCGCTGACCTACGGCGTGCTGCGGGCGTGGGAAGCGATGCGCACCCTGGCGGCGACCGACGCGATCGACCCGTCCACGTCGTGTCGCCCGTTCTCGCAGACCCGTACCGGTCTCGTGATCGGAGAGGGCGCGGCGTTCGTCGTGCTCGAAGCCTGGGAACATGCCGTCGCCCGGGGGGCAGACATCCATGCGGAACTCGTAGGCTATGGACTCACCACCGATGTGGCTCACGTGACGCGCCCGACGATCGAGGGTCAAGCCAATGCCATGCGAGCCGCGCTGCGCTCGGCGCAGATGAGCGACGAGCACATCGATTACATCAACGCTCATGGCACGGCGACCGTACAAAACGATGCGGTGGAGACCGCGGCGATCAAAGCCGTGTTCGGCGCGCGCGCCTACTCGATTCCGGTGAGCTCGACCAAGGCGATGCACGGCCACCTCTTGGGGGCGGCTGGTGCGCTCGAATTCGTGATCGCCGTCGTCTCCGTCATGCGCGGAATCGTTCCGCCCACTCTGCACCTGAATGCGCCCGATCCGGCGTGTGATCTGGATTACGTGACTTTGGGTGCGCGCATCGGTCGTGAGCTGCGGGCGGTCATGTCGAATTCATTCGCGTTCGGCGGCACCAACGCGGTGCTAATTGCGGCGCGGCCGAGTTTGAATGGCTGACGATGGGACGGAAAAATTGGTGCGCGCTGAGGGGTTCGAACCCCCGACCCCCACCATGTCAAGGTGATGCTCTACCGCTGAGCTAAGCGCGCGTGACGGGCGCGAAAGATACCGGATTCGGCGGCTGTGTTAAAGGGCGAGTCGCCAAAAATGCGCAAAAACCCTCAGAGCCCCTGGGGCCAGTGGCTTCAGCTTGACCTCGAGGCCGACACCAAGGATCGGGGGCCGCAAGGCGCGAAAGCCGCGCCGCCGGCCGCTTCGATCCCCTATTGCTCCGCCACCGGCGCTTCCAATACCCGGGGCAGCAGATTCATCGAGAAGCGAAAGTTCGCCTCACCGATCATCAACATGTCCCCATCGTGGAGCACTTGGCGGGCGACTTTCCGGCCATTCACGAGCACCCCGTTGGTGCTGTTGAGATCTTCGATGATGGCTTCTCGCTGACCCAGGAGCACCAAGGCATGGTGGCGACTGACCGACGAGGACTCGATGCGCAATTCGCACCCCGGCGCCCGGCCGATCCGTGTGCGTCGCGCCAGCGTGAACGACGTGTTGTGCTGACCATCGACCCGCACGAGTTCTGCGGTGCACTCGACGGGCTGCGCGGCGTTGACCGGCTGACCGGCGGGCGCGCCGAGCCGCTCGATGCTGGTTTGTATCCGGCCGAGCACGTTGGCGTTGTTGCTTTCGCTGCGCTCGAGGCGACGGATGAGGAATTCGCGTTCCTCCAAGGCACCGCGCGTACGCTCGACAGAGAGGCGCAGTTCGCGATTCTGCTCGCTCAAGGCCTCCAGAGCTTGGGTCTTGGTCGCGAGTTCCTCGGTCAACCGCTTGACCTCGGCCTCGATGGTCACGATGGGGCGACGCGCTTCCTTGAGGTGCGCCATGAGAACACCCATCTCGTCATCACGGGCTCGTGCTTCGGATTGCAGCCGGTCGACGCGCTCGGACAAAGCCAAGCGCGCCTGTTCCGCCGCCGCCAGCGACTCCTTGAAGCGCTCGGCATCGCTCGACGCCTTCACCAGCGCCGCATCGATCTCGCGGTCCTTGTTTGCCAGCTCCGATTTCAGTCGCGACCGGTCGCTTTCCAACTCGGTGATTTGGCCCATCAGGCTCGCCCGTGCGCCATCCAGATCGCGCAGAGTCTGTTCGTGCCGAATGCGCATCGCTTCGTCGGCGGTGGCGGCCGCTTTCAATTGTTGAATAGTCTCGTCCTGTTGAGTCAGGCGCTCGGTCAATTGGCGATGCTCGAGCTCCATGGCCGCGACTTTATCGACCAACGCGGCCCGCTCGGCATCGATCTTCTGAATGTCATTCTGATGCTTGACGCGCTGAGCCTCGTCGGCAACGGCAGCCGCTTTGAGCTTCGCGATCGACGCGTCGCGCGCGCTCAGGCGACTTTCAACCTCGGTCACCCGCGCCTGCAGCTGATCCCGCTGTACCTGCAGCGATTCGCGGCTCTCTTGCGCCGCGCCGATCTCCGCATCGAGTTCCCGGAACAAGTTGTGGTCGAAACCGCGGCGCCATTCGCGCGTGCGCAACTGCTCGAGATACGACGCCGCCTGGGCACGCAACGCACTCAGCTCGCTCTGGGTCGCGCTCAGATCCTTGCCACCCGCCTGCAACTCATCGGTCAGAGCCGCCACCGACTTACGGGTCGATTGCAGTTCGGCCGCAAGCGATTGCGCATGGGCACGCGCCGCGGTGAGTTCGCTCGTCAGCTGCAGCGCCGCCTGGGACCGGTTCTCGAGCTCCGGCACGAGGCGTGCGTGCTCGCTCTGCAGCGTCGAGAGCTGCGCATCGCGCTCGCCGAGGGAGTGCAAGACCTGGGCAATCGAGGCATCGCGGGCGGCGAGCGTCTCTTTGAGGGTATTCGACTCGGATTGGTATCGCTCCGCTTCGCGCAGCGCGGTTTCGATGCGCGATCGCGTCCTTTCAGCCGCTGCGATCTGTTCCGCTAAGGCCTTGTCCGTCTCGCGCGATCGGGTCTGCTCGGCATCCAGGGTCGTGCGCAGTGCCAGCAACTCGGCGGCCAACGCCTCCGAGCGCGCGGCGCCGTCGGCCTCGGCCTCTAGCGCCTTCTGGTAGGCGCGCTTGAGTTCCTCGTATTCGGCGTGCTGGCGCGCGATGCGCTCCTCGACCGACCGCACGCTCTCGGCCAGCGATGGCAGGTCGACGCCCGACGATCGTGGAAAATCATTCTTGATGGTCGGTAGCGCAGCGGTGTAATCCATGCGTACGGCATCATCTTCGACGTCATCGTCGAACACGGCGCCTTCCAGAATGGGCAGCCGATCCGTCCTGTCGAGGTCGGATTCCTGTGATTGACTGTTATCTACCGCCATTCGCCACTCCTTGCCTAACCTACCAAAGTACCTGGAACGCCCAGTGCCGCCTGACGCAGCTTCTGGATCTCGTCGCGCAATCGCGCCGCCTGCTCAAATTCGAGATTGCGAGCGAGCTTCATCATCTCCGCCTCGAGTTTCTTGATTCGCTTGACTGCCTGGCCCGGCGCGAGCAGCGAGTAGTCGACGCCTGAATCCTTGGAATGACCTTCCTGCACCGTGCGTGCACCTTCCATCACGTCGCCCACCGCCTTGACGATGGTGCGAGGCGTGATGCCGTGCAGCGCGTTGAATTCGACCTGTCGCGCGCGGCGCCGGTCCGTTTCCGCAATGGCGCGTTCGATCGACCCGGTTCGCACGTCTGCGTAGAGAATCGCCTTGCCGCGCACGTTGCGGGCGGCCCGGCCGATGGTTTGGATCAACGAGCCCTCCGAACGCAGGAATCCTTCCTTGTCGGCGTCCAAGATCGCAACCAGTGAAACCTCGGGCATATCGAGGCCTTCGCGCAGCAAATTGATCCCGACGATCACGTCGAATTTACCCAGGCGTAGATCGCGGATGATTTCGGAGCGTTCGACCGTGTCGATGTCCGAATGCAGATAGCGCACCTTCACGCCGTGCTCGTTCAAGTATTCGGTCAGATCCTCCGCCATGCGCTTGGTGAGGGTCGTGACCAACACACGCTCCCCCACCTGCGTACGCAAGCGGATTTCCGACAACAGATCGTCGACCTGCGCCCGCACGGGGCGGATCTCGACGACCGGATCGATCAAACCCGTCGGACGGACGACCTGCTCGACGATCTGACCGGACATCTTGCGCTCGTAGGCCGACGGCGTAGCAGATACATAGATGGCCTGCGGCGACAGATGCTCGAATTCCTCGAAGCGCAGCGGCCGGTTATCAAGGGCCGACGGCAGCCGGAAACCATACTCGACGAGGGTCTCTTTGCGGGACCGATCGCCCTTGTACATGGCACCGAGTTGGGGAATGGTTTGATGGCTCTCGTCGATCACCAATAACGCATTCTTCGGCAGGTAATCGAACAAACACGGCGGCGGTTCACCCGGTTCGCGGCCCGATAGATAGCGCGAATAATTTTCGATGCCGGCGCAATAGCCAACTTCGTTCATCATCTCGAGGTCGAACATCGTGCGTTGTTGCAGACGCTGCGCCTCGACGAGCTTGCCGGCCGCGTGTAACTCGAGCAGACGCGACCGGAGCTCCTCGCGCACGAGTTCGACCGCCGACTGCACCCGCTCCTTCGGCGTCACGTAGTGCGTGGATGGGTACACCGTGAGCCGCGGCACCTTGCGCATGATCTCGCCGGTCAGCGGATCGAAAAAGCTCAAGGACTCGACTTGATCGTCGAACAATTCGACGCGCACCGCCTCGCGCTCGGACTCGGCGGGAAAGATGTCGATGACATCGCCGCGAACCCGGTAGGTACCTTGGTGCAGATCGATCTCGTTGCGCGTGTATTGCATGTCGGCCAGGCGCCGCAGGAGTTTGCGTTGTTCCAGTCGATCGCCGCGCGAGAGGTGCAGCACCATGCTCAGATAGGCTTGAGGATCGCCCAGGCCGTAGATTGCCGACACCGTCGCGACGATGATCGAATCCGGCCGCTCAAGAAGCGCCTTCGTGGCCGACAAGCGCATCTGCTCGATGTGCTCGTTGATCGAGGCATCCTTTTCGATGAACGTATCGGACGACGGCACGTATGCCTCAGGCTGGTAATAGTCGTAATACGACACGAAGTATTCGACCGCGTTCTTCGGAAAGAAGGTTTTGAACTCGCCGTACAGTTGCGCGGCCAACGTCTTGTTGTGCGCAAGCACCAGCGTGGGGCGCTGGAGTTGTTGGATCACGTTGGCAATGGTGAACGTCTTCCCCGAACCCGTGACGCCGAGCAAGGTCTGGTGCGCAAGACCACTCTTCAGCCCGTCAACGAGCTTGTCGATCGCCTGCGGCTGATCGCCCGCCGGAAGATAATCCGCGTAAAGCTCAAAATTCATTGCTTCATTCTCTCATGTCGACGAAGCGGGGGCACCTTCGAACTGGCACAAAGCGGGCATATTTCGTACACTCTGTCGCCGCTTTTTACATAGGTATCGCACCTTGTCCAACCACCTCTCAAAACGAGTACAAAAGGTTAAACCGTCGCCGACCTTGGCCGTCACTGCACGGGCCGCCAAGCTCAAAGCGGAAGGCAAGGACATCATCGGCCTCGGCGCCGGTGAACCTGATTTCGATACGCCCATTCATATCGCGGATGCCGGCGTCGACGCGATTCGCTCGGGGCTTACACGCTACACCGCCGTGGACGGCACCGCCGAACTCAAAGACGCCATCATCGCCAAATTCAAACGCGACAACGAACTCACCTACGAGCGAAATCAGATCCTCGTCTCATCGGGTGCAAAACAAACCTGTTTCAACCTGTGCGCCGCCCTGCTCGATCCCGGCGACGAATGCGTGATCCCTGCGCCCTACTGGGTCTCGTATCCCGACATGGTCATGCTGGCCGATGGCACTCCCGTGTGCGTTTATGGCGGCGCCGATCAAGGTTACAAGATCACGCCCGGCCAATTGGCCGACGCCATCACACCACGCACGAAACTGCTGTTCCTCAATAGCCCCAGTAATCCCACCGGCGCCGCCTATACGCGCGCCGAACTACGGGCGCTTGGCGCCGTTCTCGACAAACACCCCAACGTCTACGTCGCCGCCGACGAGATGTACGAACACATCTATTGGGCCCCCGAACCGTTTACCAGCTTCGCGCAGGCCAACCCGCAGCTGTACGATCGCACGATCACGATCAATGGGGTATCGAAAGCCTACGCCATGACCGGCTGGCGAATAGGATACTGCGGCGGCCCGAAATCCATCGTCGCTGCCATGAGCACCATTCAGGGTCAGTCGACGTCGAATGCCTCGAGCATTTCGCAGCGTGCGGCGACCGTGGGTCTCAACGGCGATCAGGCCTGCGTCGTCGAGATGAACAAGGCGTTCAAGGCCCGGCACGATTTCGTGGTGGCCGGATTGAACGCGATTCCCGGCATTTCATGCCAGGCCGGAGCCGGCACTTTTTATGCCTTCGCCGACGTCACCGGTGCCATGCACGCGCTCGGCATCAAGGATGACAATGCTTTCGCCGAGTACCTCCTCGTCGAAGCCGGCGTGGCCGTGGTACCCGGTTCCGGTTTCGGCGCGCCCGGCCACATGCGGATCTCCTTCGCGTGCAGCATGAAGACCCTCGAAGACGCGCTTGCGCGCATCGCACGGGTGCTGTCGGTGGCCGTCGCGAAGCGGGCCTGAGCCAAGGGGAGGGCCGGACCGCGGCCTTCACCAGGATCGAGACGCCGCTACCGCGACTCGAGATCCGCCTCAGCCCCTGCCCCGCGGGCCGCAGCCCAACAGCCAGAGCCCGCTGCAGCCGCGAATAAGAACTCTAAATCTGTTTCAAAATACTGTTTAATTGCATGAATTATATAAATTTTTTCGTCGGTTTTACGCCGGCGGAGCGATGGCCGCAGGTTCAGGTGTCGGCCTGGCCGGGATAACCCCTTGCCGAGGGTGACGTTTTGACGTCATGTTTTGACGTCAAAACGTCGTGTTGGCCCGAGGCACACCCTGCCTCCCGAGCGGCACGCGAATCCCAAGCGGGGAACGTCTATCCAATGTCGACTCTGCTCTGGACCACGAAAGCGATCTTCGTTGGGGCTTTGACGGAAGTCGCCCATCACGAACATATCGTCTGTACCAGCGCGGCACTGCGAAGCAGTTTTCGACCGCGCTTTCTTGACTTAAGTGCCCGGCTTCCCGACAATCCGCGCCTCTTCCGCATTCCCCGGTAGCTCAGTGGTAGAGCGACGGACTGTTAATCCGTTGGTCGGCGGTTCGAATCCGTCCCGGGGAGCCAATACACAATTGTCCATTCCGGGCAGATCTGTCACAGACAAGCGACTCATTTGATTGACGGCGAACTGGCCCATCCCCAAACGCCCTGACCACTCGGGCCACCCGGACAAGCCCTGAGACGGTTCCGCGGACACGTTCATGCCTTAGTCAGCGTGACTCGAGACAGCGCTCGAGCCTTGGCTTGATAAACTCCTTGTCAGTGTGTGCTGAGATCGACGCTCAAGACCACGACGTTGGTGGTCACCGGCAAGGTCAGGGTCTGCACGGTTTTGGCGCTGTTGAGGGC
>Ga0116231_10013124_pt1 | contig 11787 bp, 17 predicted proteins | sample S1TSphgellanicum_2_FD_89695 | JGI IMG/M metagenome (GOLD analysis project Ga0116231, IMG submission 89695) | Host-associated microbial communities from peat moss isolated from Minnesota, USA - S1T2_Fd - Sphagnum magellanicum MG | ecosystem: Host-associated > Plants > Peat moss > Unclassified...
AAAAATTTATTTAAAAAATTTTTTAAAAAGAAAAAAAAAAAGCCCTAGGAGTGGGATGGATCTCACACCTACTCACACCCCACCCCCCCAAATAGCAAAGGAAGAAATATGTTGAACAACATGCCCTCCCATTACACTACACAAAATGGTGTAGGTCTTTTTTTATTCACAATAAACATGGGCTTTACCTGGAAAACTTTTTTTATCATGAAACTACTTTTATGGAGACGTCCAACCATGGCTTTTTACATTATTCTCAAAAGTGACAAACAAATAAAATATACCCTTGTTGGTGCTTCTCCCTATTTTTATTCCCCAACTTTTCAAAAGAATGGAAGGGCCCTTTTATTCCCTCCTACCTGCACTGGGGGGGGGGTTAGGAGGACAACTACATTAATGGAAAAAAGTATGATGTTGGAAATGAACCTCTGAAATGCAATGATACATTCATCAGACCCAGGGTTTCATTTAAGGATTTTGTGATGTAGCCAAAGTGGCAATCGTTCACAAAATAATTTAGCCAAATTTGGTTACACATTAGATATGGAAGTAGGGTGAAAAGAAAATCCTTCTATATTCTTGGCTATTTACTGGAACTTATCATAAAAATCTGGCAATTTGAAAAAAATTCCCCAAACCCACCACCCTCATTTTCCCGTTTTGAGGCCTTCCAGTTGGATGAGGCCCCCGGTCCCACCTGGGGTGGGTTTTTTTTGTTTTTTGGGGGGTTCCCTGCCCTTTAGGCTTGCCTGCCCATATGTGACCTAGATACCTACCCACCTGTGACCCCTCTGACCTAATTCCTCCTACCCACCTACCGAACCACCTCCTACCCACTTACCTACCAATTGACCCACCTCATACCCTAAACCAGGCAACCTTCCTCCCTCTTACTCTCACACACCCTGATTTGCTGAGGTTGTCCACCATCTCTTGAGATGCAACAGCATTGCATCATTCACGAAGCTCACACATCACGCCATCGTCAAACTTACACATCATGAAATTGTCATCAAGTACATAGCTTTTTCTCTTTTTTCTTTGTAAAGACAAAAGAAAAGCTATGTACACATTGCCACCAAGTATGAAGATTCTTTTTTGGGCTCACACCATGACAAAGTTGGTTGCATTTGTGAAGGCAATTCAAGAGGAAGTTCATATGGGTGAGGAAACAAACATTAATTAATGTTTAATGTTTAATTATTGCAAACAAAGATTACCAAGTGCTAGGAGATATTGCCAAAGGTATTTTTTGGAGTTCAATTTAAAGATATTTTATTACTTGAACCATTGTTACTCAACTTGTCTTGCTTCACCCTGGGCCTCCCCCTCCATGTGAAAGGAGGGTGGGGTTTTGTTTTGCTCATTTTTTTTATTGCAATATTCAAATAGTGGTGGCAAATATTTCATAAATGCAATAGCTTCATAATATCATGATTTAATGTCATGTTCATAATGCAATACCCTCATATTTTAAGGTTTGGTGTATGTTCATGTTCAATTTTGTAGGTGTTATTGTGGGCAATGGTCAAGTTGAGAACAAGTTGTGTTTGAAACATTCATATTTAAAACCTCGCCTAATGTAAGGCTTAACTTTTAATTTCAACCCACCTTCTTTTCCACATGAAAGGAGGGTGAGGTTTTTTGTCATTTTTAAAGCGTAAAATACCTATAACTATTATATCATAGGGATACTAGGGATTTTAAATGTTTTTTTGTGTTTTATTTCCTATTTTTCTAGAGCAAACTACAAGTGTGGAGGTTGTCTTTGAAAAAATCTTGTGAAGAGTCCTTAAAAGATGTTGTAGGTGATTACACACTTGTGTGCCCATCATTCACCAAAGCAAAAGAGAACATTGATTGGGAGGTTATAGGGAGCAAATCACTATGGAAGTGAATAAATCCAAGTGCCCCTCAACTTGAAAAAAGGGCATGATAAAACAAAACCATGTCATAATGAATGTTCATATCTTGAGCCATGCATACATGACGAAAAGGCACAATGAATAAAAGGCAATTGATCATGCAAAAAAAGAAAGATACTACCAAGTTTGACCACTTTTAGTTAGAAGCATGACATTTACCAAAACTATAATTTAAACCTACATTGGTAAGATTTGCTTGTCCTTTGATGTGTAAAATCCTTGGCATTCCTACATGGGCTTGGGATTTTTTTTTTATTATAGTTTTCTTTAAGATTGATAAGGATGATGACCTACTATTTTGATTATTTAAAAAAATGTTTACTTACATGGAGCAAATTGCGTCACTAGTAAAAAAGAGTTCATGATGACATAAACAATTTTGCTTCACATTGATGGGGCATTGACTTTTAATGCATTACCATGCAATAAAGGCAACTCAATTTAAAACTGGCTACCATGTGACACATGACATTAGTGACCATGATAGTAGCTTAGAGGAAAAGTGGCATGTACCATCATTTTCAAATAATGATGGATTAATTTTGGGATTTTTGCATTCCCATACATTTTTTATATTACTTCACAAAATTATAAGCTTTTTTAAGTGTTCAGTGTATCTTAACATTCATCCACACATAAGAAAAACATTATGTGGGTATATCAAATGAATGTAATGTAATTATTTCATCACCATTTATAGGTCAAAACAAATTATTTGGCAACACTTACACATTTTTGCAAAAGATTCCTTTAAATTTTATGTAATTTTTTTTGGCAAAAGTGTTATAGTCCTTAGAATAAAATAAATACATTGGCTCATTTGAACTTTTTTCGATTCCTAAACATGAACATGGCCATGAAGTGATCACAACTAAGATAACTAAAGAACATTGAAGCCCTTTGTACTTCATATCAAACAAAATACATAACACATTGTGAAAGCAAACACACAAAAATAATAATAGGAACCACAACAAGTGTAACCAATACTGCAATTTTTATGTGTTAGTGTCAAAAATAATATTAATATTATATGTATATAATGCACATTTAGATAAAAATATTTTGAGTATAATATGAGGACATTTGGAATAATTTGGAATGAAATAATAAATATAAAATACTTGAAAACATTTCTATCGGACTACAATCAAGACTTTTTTTTCCCTCAATTTTTGAATGATTTCAAATGCATTTAAGATGACATAATCATGAACAATAATTATCCACGCCTTTCAATAATAATATAATGTGACACTTTTTTGTGTCATGAATATTTTTGGTCATTGTAGAAATCATGGATTCTTAATCCCCTTTAGTAACAATTTTAATTTGCCACATGTTCTTGAAAAACAAACCCGCTACTTTTTATGTAGTCACCTTAAATGGTAGGCGTGGTTCTTTTTATTTTATCTACATTGATGCATGAAATATTTTTTGAAATAAAAAAGGAAAATTAAAGACTTCATAACTTCATTGGCCATGTAATTATATAAAAAGTTTTGATTTGAATCAAAATCTTTGCAATGTAATGGTGGAATTAGATTTACATGTTGAAAGTATCCTCTTTTTAATTGTATGCTCAAGATTCCCATAAGGAATTCACATTATTAAGCATTCCACGTCACATAGTTCAACTATGGACTCTTTTGTTTTTTTGTATATATGTTTTGTTTGGAATGACAAATGAACTTATTGAGTTGAAATAAACATAAGGATGGTTTAAATTTTAATTTGGTGCACAATATGATGTCCTTCATGTTCTTTAAAACTAGGTTTTAATATTGGTTGTGCATAAATCCTAATATGATATCAATAAAACAAATATAATTATGCCAAATTGCACCAAATTTGAACCACAAACAACTTTTTTTATTAGATTTCAAATGCCATAAAATTACAACATTCTTTTTTAAATATGTTTAAACTTTGGAAGTAAATTGTAAGGTCACAAATTCAACAACTAGTATCCCATTTCAAGGAAGTGCCATCAATTTTTTTAAAAACAAAAATATATATAAAAACATCTAGGAAGGGAGTGCCCATGGGAAGGTAATCCTACATTCAAACAAGAAATTTATGAACACATTTGAAAAATGCATTTCCTTGAAAAAATCAAAACTGAAAATGGAAGGATTGGACAATACCATATTCATAGAAAATACATCACTTACATATTACCATCTAGTAGTTGCTTTCTATTATAATTACCATCATATTGTAATTATTATCTAATGACTAATTTTTAGCAAGCATTTTAAGAAGTGAAAGATGAACAAAAAACTTAACTAAATCAAAAGCTATGATAATATATATCAAACTAATATCAACTACTTTCAATGCATCCAAAAAGTCAACGTAAAACCAAACAACAAGAAAAGATATGACATAACCTTCCATATACAATACCATTACTTCTTCACACAAGTATAATTGCCCTCCTCCTTTAGTCTCTCATGTCGGTCCTCTAAACCTCACAAGGTTGATACATGAGAAAATAATGAAAGGAGATGAGAAAAAAATGAATATGAAAAGGATCAAAGAATAGAAGAAGGAACTCATAAAGTCCCACCCTACAAGCCATAAACACCTCATCCCCTCTTACATTTTCGGCCTTCATCCAAATCTCCATTGCATCTTCTAATTAATTGGCAAATGTATGTTAATCACCTTATCTTTAAGGATTAACTACTTAAGTAACTTGATTCCTTAATAACCAAGGAACCATATATAAACACCTACCACTAGTAATTATATAATCACTAAGATGCCCATGAAACTTACCCTCTAATTTGAGTTTTAATTGAAATTTTATTCTAGAATTAACTTTTGATCTAATTTTACTATACTATCGTAATTACCATTAGTTAACGTAAACTCCAACAATTTTTAAATTATCATTAATACTAATTAAACATTATATATTTTTTATAACACATATGGAACATCTAAATGTAAATTAATGCTAAATGTACATTAAAATATTTTCAAGTGCACTAAAATTATGTTGCACACATTAGACAACAATGTAATTATTTATTTGTATTTTGAAAACTACAAGGTTTTAAGTCCAAATTCCTATGGGGGTATTTTAAACATGATTATGGGTATAAAGGGTGGCTACAAGTTAGGGTAGTTTAATTTGGGTAGATACAACATTTTACAAAGTCCATCATCATAAGATGATGCAAAGCTTGTTCATAAGTTCATACTTCATTTGTTAACACATTTATATATGTGTGTCAAATGTATTTTTAATAAAAAATAATCCATGCACAAAACATATGAACTTGGGAATGTATGAACTTCATAAGAATTCCATTACTAAAGCGTTGGATGTTAAATTTGTGATGATATTTTAACATTAAAATTTAAAAAATCTCAAAAAACCCAATGTTAAACAAGGATTCTGTGAACAAAGTTTAAATGAACAAGAGCCCAACTAAACAACTCTTTGATTCAAATTAATTCAACAAGAAATGATTAAGATAGGGACTTTTGAAATAATGTCCAAATCTAGTCATTCAAAAGTCCATGACTATTTTATAATTCATGTTTCTATAGTTTTTAAAAAATCCGTGTTTTTTTTTAACATGTACCACATACTAAGTCCTTATAAAACATTTTGAAATGAAATGATATCAAAATGTGCATTTTGAATCTTCATGAAAATTGAAAACTGTAATCCATGATTCAATTTCAAATTTTCATAATTATATGTTTGCTATATATTTATTGAATTTTATCATTATGTACATATTCTTATTCAAGTTGATAGTTTTAAATATTTTACCACGTTAATGATTTTACCATGCATATGTGGTTGTGTATGATACATTTTGTAGAAAGTCCAATGGACATAGAAAATGAACCACCTTAACTTAACTACCTTAGAAATGGATTGAGCATTGATGAATACATTTTAAACCTATCAATAGCCTTTGGTATGATGAAACACAAATTATTTGACAATGGGACAAGTAAGGTTTTTGTTACTACCTTAGTACCTTGGCCAATTAGACATTAATTATATTATTTTCAGAAATGCTGAAATTTTCAATTTTTATTTCTTCCAAATCAAAAAATAATTTGAAGGAAAATAGTGAATATTTAAAAATATTCCATTTGTTGAAATGAATGTTTCCAAATTGATAATTATTTGATGGACATGTCTTGAAATGGCCAAGGTACTATGGTATTTGTATTGTAGCCCATGTGAGCCTTCTTGTGACATCAACTTGGAGTTGTAATGTTGTTTTTTATAACATCTTAATAACACATGCTATAATGGACTTTTATGGATGTCACAATTGTAGTTAATTTTTTTTAGTAGCACGAGTATTATTGGATTAAGAATATATTGCAATAAAAAGATGGAAGGAACATAAATTTTAATCTAAATTCTTCAATATTTAATATAATTTACAACAAAATCATCAATATTAAATCAAAAATGAATTTTCAAATAAGGCCTTTTACCATTGTCCACAAAATAAGTGTTAAGGACATATTGTTCATAATGAAATTAGAGATAATATTCAAAACTTTGGGACATGACATTTTGAAGGTTTTCAATATATGTAAATATATGATTTTTTTCATTTGATGGATTTGAAAATTGCAGTAATTTATTCAAAATCCATCTACATATCTAAATTGATGATATTTCACATTTGTTGAAAGGTTAATCTAAACTCGTAGATGGAAAAAACTAGTTTTGGAAAAGCTAAACAAATTTTTTAGACATGTTGACTATGTCTTCCACATAAGCAAAATAGGGTTAAGGACCAAGGCAATGAAGGTGTAGATTTTTGTTCCACTTTTCATAACTTCGAACTCATGTTCAATTTGCAATGTTGTTTCAACTCCCCCACTTCACTTGCTTCAATCACAACACTTGTGGCACCATATTTTATTGTGCATCAATATAGTTACCAATCTACCACCTTGTTTTAATAGATTCATGCCAATCATGTTCATTTTCACATGTATCATTTGTTGTATGTTCTACACATGTGATGTTGTAATCAATGCAAAAATACATGTCCTTGAATTTTTTTAAAACTCTTTTCCATTTGTCAATTCTTAGATGAACATAATCACAAATTTCATAGGCCATAATTTCATAATAATTATTGCGTGGATTTTATTTTTTTATAGGTTTGTATTATTTAAACACAAATGTTGTGTGTGTAAAACATGTATGGGACACATGTATAAAACACATATAAATAGGATGAATTCTTTTACTGTGGATAAAAAAATTTCATTCTACTTATATGTGTTTCATATGTATCATAAATGCATGACATTTATATCTGAAAAATACAAACCTATGAAAAAATAGATTTCACACAACTACTATTGTTAAATCATGCTCCAAAAAGTTTATGATCATGGTAAGAACATTATTTAGTTTGTTTAATAATCTTCCAACCGGTTGCTAAAATATATTGTGCAATAAATTGTGAACAAACAATTTGATTTTCAATACTTTTGTAACACGAAATTAAGTCACCACACATGTGTGAACACTTCCTGATCTTGGAAGTTAAGTCTGCGTTATTTGCCGTTTCTTTTGTGGCGGCTACCTTTCCATTACTACTGCATGAGAGTGCATGGGAAATCTGTCTGGGTGTGTGTGAGATGTTGTACAGGAAGGAAGGAATGGCGGCTACTACTAAATGAGCATGGAGGCGGATTGCGCGTGATAGAGGAGGCGCCAAATTATGGTGAGGAATGGAGCGGCAATTATGAGTTGAAGCGGTTTGGAGGTGCGAAAAAGGAGGAGCGATGGAAGGGGGTTCTCATTTTGAGTGGTCGGCAGAATAACCAGTAGAGAAAATTAGAGCAATTTTTGGAGGGAAGGCAAGGCAGATCGGGGTAGAGAAGTGCAGAATACACAGATAGGGGAGGGAAGATTTTTGAGCTCAGGCTAGTTGTTGAATTTTTCTGCTGCGCCAACGATTAGATGGGCAGATGTGAACTACTTACGAGAGTAGTTGAGAAAGGTTGTAGTCGAGGACTTTGCTTTCGATGAACGCACTAGAGTCAAAATGCTTGTACTCTCTGGACTTTGTATGAATGAAGATGCAAGCTCATGTTCGATGATCATAATCTGTTGGTTTTGTAAACATAAATGGCATTTGTGTGGAGGTCCGCGAGTGTAGGCAGGAGAGTGTTGGATGTGTTCGGGAAGAGATCAGAAGTTTGTTGCTTGTTGTCAGAATAGTTGAAAACACGATTAGGCAGAGGCATATCCGATCGGTAGGTTGATTGTCTAGTTATGCACCCTTTTTTTTGGTATCAGAGCTGGTTCCGATTTGATAGTTTCGATAGAACCTGTGGAGGTTTGGTGAATGATGATAATTGAAGAATCATGTCTACGCCTAGTACAGATGGGGTCGGAGTAGAAGAATTAACACAGGAAGTCCATGAACAACAATTAGTTAATAGGTTTGATTATCTGACTACTCGAGGGGGACCACAGAGGGGAGCGATGGTCCTGCGTTTGCTGGGTTTTGGAGTAGTGACGCTTGTAGGTATAGATCCAGAGGAAGCTCGAGTCAGAGATATAGTAGTAGAAGTAGCACACAGTGGTTTCTATACGCGCGCTAAGGTTTGGTTAAAGGTGAGAGATGGAGCGAAGGGATGGGATTGCAAGATGACCAGTCCCTAGGTGATGGATGAATTGTTCTGGGGAAGAGACCATGAGGATGTCAATGACTGGGCGGAAAGGCTCACCATGGCGGCTGAGGTGCGCGATCTGAATGCAGACAAGCTCTTCAAGATTGCAAAGTTGAATCTGAGGGGTAGAGCCAAGGAGTGGTTCAATAGGTTGTAGCCGGCACCAGCCGATTGGACTAAATTGAAGACTCTGATCATACAGAAATATGGAAATGTAGATGCTGATGACATCAAGATGAAGCTTGATGCCATCAAGCCAAAACCCAAGGAGAGGGTTCAAAAATATTTCGGACGTCTTGATAGACTGTTTCAGAAGGGAAAGATACAAGACGCCGAACAGAAGAGAAGGTTTTTGGCCAGATTAAGGCCGAAAATTCGAAAGTTGTGTGTGGTAAGGACGTTTGCTGATATTGAAGAGCTGGTGAGTGCTGCCACTGAGCTCAAGAGAGTACTGGGTGAGCTTGGAAAAACTCCATTCGAACCACTGAAGGAGGAGCAAGAAGAGGGAGTTGCAGAGACGATGATGGAGAAGCAGGTTACTGCTTTAAACAATACACTCATTAATTTTTTGAAAGGGAATGTGCCAAATCCTGTCGCATCATCCTCTCCCACCATGTTTGGAGGGTGCCAGATCTGTAAGGGAGGAGACCATATAGCCACTGTATGTCCGAGATTGAATGAACCACGGCTGAAATGTGCCAAATGTGGAATGTCTCATAGGATAGAAAATTGTGGGATAAAGTGCTCCTTTTGTTTGGGTTTGGGACACTCAGAGGACAGGTGTTGGAAGAAGCCCAAAGATGGGAAGCCACATTCTGGAACAGCAAATTTCTTGGAAGTATTGCTGAATGACGAGGAAGCAACTTTGCAACAATTCAACAAGCTGTGTGGAAATGAGAATGTATTCTCATACACTCGGGTACCTAGGAGGAGAATGCTTGTCGAAGTGGCACCGGCAAGTGCTGGGCCATCTTCCAAGGCTAAAGGAGAAAACACAGGGATGAATCGGGAGAATTCTGTCAGGTCGAAAATTCTATCCCATTTCATCAAAGGAAAGGTTTCGATGACACCCATGGAAACAATGCTGATGATTCCAGGAGAATTAGAACACCTAGAAAACTTAGTAAAAGTGGCGAGAAAGAAGAAGGATGCAGAAGCTGTGAACAATCAGGTGTCTATGGTTTCAGCAGCTCCAACGCTTAGACGAATCTACATCAACAAAATGCATAGGAGTAAGACACTCCACTTGTCGGTGGAAGTGAATAACTATCTAGTGGAGGGACTTGCAGACACTGGAGCGTCAATGTTTGTCATGGCGGCTGCAGTAGTTCGGGAACTAGGACTAATGCATATGGTCTCTGGTTCCGAAACCTATAAGACCGCGTCAGGAGTAGTTACGCAGGCGTTTGGTCGGATTGATGAAGTACCGATCAAGGTCGGAGGTGTGCAATGCACCATGACTTTCATGGTGGTGGACACGAACAGCTATGACATGTTGCTTAGGCTCGATCTTCTGATCAAAATTGGAGCAGTTGTCGATGTGGAGCGGGGGTTGATCCAAGTGAGGCGCGGACTAGGTACCAGGGTAGAAGTATTACCATTGACCATGGTCAACATGCTGCAGAAGATGAATTCGGAAACTTTGATGCAGGAGGTTGCTGCCGCCTTGGGAAACACACGTCTCAATGGAAAATTGGAGACTATTGTCAGAGAGCCATCCTTGTGTGAACACATTGCAACAGGACAAATGGATGCGATGGTATCAGATTCCGACTCTGACACAGACGAGGATCGTGAAGGCGGGATTCAATTGGTGGACTCAGTTGATGACAAATCTGAGTTTGGAAACACTGAGCTTGAGGATTTGGTATTGTTGGAAGGACCACAGTAGATGCTGCAGCTGACGTTGCAGGAGCAAGCCGATGACTTCATGAAAGAGGAAATCACAGATGCTGATGACTATGCCGATTGGATCAGATGGGTTTCTGATGCAGAGCAAGGGAAGCAGGCTTTCCCTGGAGCCACAACTTGCGCAGAAGTACCAGTGCTACTACAAGTCTAGCAAATGAACATTGCTAACTCTTACAACAGCTTCAAGGAACGGTTGGCGTTGTCTGAAGACAACAAGGCAAATTCGAGGTGGGAAGAGATTTGCCAAAAGATTCGAATTGATCAGCACCTGGATGAGAAAAAGGGACAGTAGCTCTGGGGATTATTAAAGCGATTTCAGGATGTGTTTGCTTGGAACAAAGGGGAGTTAGGCTGTTGTACTATCAAAGAACACTCCATAAACACACAAGGATTTCCACCTTGCAAGGTAGCTCCTGGTCGATTGTCATACTGGGAGGAGGCATAGGTAAAGAGATAGATTGATGTGTTGGTGGAGTTAGGCAAGATGAAGCCAAGTGATTCTGAATACGCTTGTCGCGTGACCTTGCTAGTGAAGAAGGACGGGAGTAGGCAATTTTGTGGAGACTACCAACCACTCAACTTGCAGACATGGCGCGATTCATTCCCCATGCCTCTTGTCGACGATGTGATTTCCCAGCTAGGGAAGTCAACTTGGTTTATTGCACTGGATTTGCAGTCAGGATTCTGGCAAATTTGAATGGCTCCCGAAGATGTGAGGAAGACGGCATTGGTCACCAAGACTGGGCTGTATGACTAGACGGTTATGCGTTTCGGTCTCAAGAATGCGACTAGCACTTTCATGAAAACAATGTTGCTAGTTTTCAAGGAGTTGGGAGACAAGTTTATGAAGGTGTTTGTGGATGATCTCAATGTCCACAACGAGAATTGGGAGGATCATCTGCGACACTTGGAAGCTGTACTATCCAAGCTTAGGGAAGTGAATTTGAAGTTGAATCCAGGCAAGTGCTGTTTTGCTGCTTAGAGCATCGTGTTCCTGAGCTATGTGGTCAGTAAGGAGGGTGCGAAGCCAGATCTTAAGAAGGTTGACGCGGTGTTGCGTTTTCTAGAACCGATGATGATCACCAGTGTCAGGTCTTTTTTGGGACTGACGGGGTACTACCGGAAGTATGTACAAGGGTACTCAAGGTTGGCGGGTTCATTGTTCGAATTAACGAAGAAAGATGTTGCATTTGTATGGAATCGGGACTGCCAGCAGGCGTTTGATTCTTTGAAGAGAGCACTTGTTGATGCTCCCATACTGATA
>Ga0116231_10013125_pt1 | contig 11787 bp, 11 predicted proteins | sample S1TSphgellanicum_2_FD_89695 | JGI IMG/M metagenome (GOLD analysis project Ga0116231, IMG submission 89695) | Host-associated microbial communities from peat moss isolated from Minnesota, USA - S1T2_Fd - Sphagnum magellanicum MG | ecosystem: Host-associated > Plants > Peat moss > Unclassified...
CTTCCAGGCATTGCCCACACAGACAGACACCACCACTGTTGCTTTTCCAGGCGTAACTAAAAATGACATGCTGTGGGCGAGTGTCTCCCTGGCTGCCCTGCCCTGCCCTGCCCCTGCCCTGCCCTGTTTGTCACCACAGATAGATAGACATCATGTTTGCTTTTATATATAGGATGCTAATGTTGTCGTTCTTGTTTAATGTTGTCCCTTGCAAGGTAGATGTTGGTTGCATTGATGGTTATTACTGTAACTATTCTTGACCACAATTGATGTTCTGGGTAGATGCGACACTTGGAGCTTACATTCAAAAAAAAAACACATGTACACATAAAACTTTCTCACATTCAAAAAAAATAGAAAAAGTTTGTGAGGTCAAAATTCCTTTACAAGCTCCCCCATATTCTAGAATCTCCCAAAGAGTAGGTATACATATACAACAATATATAACAAAGGAGGTAGAGGCACAAACAAAAAATGCAAACTCCTTCATACTCTAAAGTTTTGTACTATAGATACAACAAAGGAGGTAGATGCACATGCACAAAATTCCCTTGTAAAATCCCTTGTCCTCTAGAACATTTTAATACAACATAAGAAAAAAATAGATATATGAACAAAGTTTCAAAAAGATTGTACAGACCCACACATAGAACCTTTAGAACAAAAAAAAGAGGGAGGCAAATACACATAGAAACTTACTTATAAACAAATCTCAACCACCTTGAAATGTTAGGGTTTAAGTTAAAGTGTGTGGTGTGATAAATATGAATAGTGGTGGCAATTTTACGGTGTAAGTGAGATAATGACAGTGTTTTTAGGGTTTAGGTGAAACTTACCTTAATAAAATTTACTTGAGTTTGGAAACATATTGGGGGTTGGGTATGAGCATTTAAAAAATCATATTCAAGGTTATGTATTGAATATATATTTTCCAAATTATACATTCTTGAATATCCATTTGATTAAGGTATATTGATATTGAAAAAAAAAGGTAAGATAAAAATATATCCTACTTATACTTGACAAATATACCTGGATAAATGATATACTCACACAAAATTGGTCTAAACCCTGGGATGAGGGTACTGAACCTGCACTTGGTTGTGCCTCCCATGAGCCCTCATTCTGGTAAGGCCCTCATTCTTGAGCTTTACACTCTCTAGAATATGGCTTAGTGCTGTGGGTGGAGATGCTCTTTGATATTTTGTCAAAGTTGATCAACCACTGCACTAGTCATGCATATATATATGTTAAAGGGTTATTAGTAAGTTGTTTTTAGAACTTCTAGCTTGATTATGTGAATTTTTTTTTGGTGGCGAATTTTTTCCATTGTGTAAGAAATATTTAATAAAAAGTATATTTTGTTATAAATTCCCTGTTTTTTTGGAGAAAAGTCCATCAGGAAATGAAATTTTTATTAAGAAATTAAAAAAAAACATTGTTCAAAAAGTTTTACAATATGAAAGGGTGCTTAAGATATTTTACTTTTGTATTTTGAATATTGCCAAATTTGACTAAATATATACTTATAGATGATCATCACTTGACAAACATAAGAATATTGAAGAAAATAAACACTCTTTTGAATAGGTACTGGAGCAAGATATGGTTTAGTGTTAAGCACAAATAATAATGTTAAGTTTTTTTTGTTCATTTCTTGTCCTTTTATCATGTTGAATGAGATCCATCCCTATATCATTGCTACAGCGAGAAGGAAAAAAAAAAAGGATGAATGAATGGCACATATGTCATTATTTTTCATACAAAGAAGGTGAAAGTCATACACTTCAATGGAATATTATATACATGGCAATCACTTAATCATTCTTCAATACCTAGATGATTCCCATCCAAAGATTGATTTCATCATCTCCCTTGTTATTCATCCATCCATTCATCCCATACCTTTCCTAACTACCCATTCATGAAATGCCATTCATGAAAATAACATTGATCATTATTAACATAGAGATCACCTAATTTGAGGAGATTATTTTCATTCATAGGGGGACATTATACATAGTACCCTATTTACATTTCAAACAATCCATTCACACTACTACACACCTTAGTGTATTTTTTCCCTAACAAAAAATTGTCATTTTTTGGACAAAATAATTGGGAAAAGTTTGGAGATTTTTTTTGGTTTTCCTAGTGTATAAAATTCGACTAATTTTGCTAATGTTTGGGAAAAAATTGTCAAACTTTTGATATTAAAAAAAATTGGGGAAAAAAAAAAATCCCTGTTTGTTTGAAGCAGTTATGTTTTTTGGTGATGAAATTTCACCAATTTGCCAAAAAAACATTTTAGAATAAGAATATTTTGTTGCACATTCCCTGGTTTTAAGAAACAAAATTTTCAGAAGAATTGTTTTTTTTTAAATAAAAAAATCACCAAAAAATCTCCACAAATTGCCTATAATATGAAAGGATGCTTAAGATTGTCTAAGTTTAGGCTTTGAAAATTGAGAAAATTTGGTTAAATATACTTATGGGTGATTTGCCACTAGAGCAAAATCACAAAATTGAGAAAAAAAAACACTTCCTTGGTGCCTTGGAGCCTCAAACAAAAATCAAATTTCAACAAAAAAAGAAAAACCCCCAAAAAAACCTCCTACAAAACCAGAGCATAAAATTAATTTAAAGGGAAAAAAAAAAAAAAACCATATTCTTCTCCAAAACCATATTTGCTGGTTTTTTTGGGGGGAAATGGTGTTGCTGGTGTATTTTTAGGGTTTGCTTTTGCTATTTGTCCATGATACTTGCTCCAGTTCACGATCGCATCGCTTTGTGTCGCCAGATCTGCGCGAGCGCTCGCTCGCAACACCCAGAAGCTCGGATCATTCTCGAGCGCCTGCGCTGATCCGTGCAGTAGGAGGAGGCGGAGAAAGGAGCAAGAAGCAAGAGAAAGAACAACGACAGCAACAACAAGAAGCTCGCCATGTACGGCGGGAGGAGGGGTGTGATTGCAGCAGTGCGGTCATGGAGAGCCGCAGGAGCAAGGAGAGTTGCTGCAAACAAGCAGCAGCAACAGCAGCAATCCAAAGGGTTCGGTAGCAGTAGTAATAGTAGTAGTAATGGAAGTGGAGGATTTTCCTCCAGGGCTGTTATCAACGCTACCTCTAGAGGTCTTGTGAATGCGTCCTCTTGCGGTAGTAGGAGCAGCTTCTTGGGTCCTGCTATTGCATACGGATTCGCAACTGACAATACTTCAGCTGATTTCACGGGGGCTGGAAGCATCGGCCAAATCGCGACAGTCATCGGAGCTGTGGTGGATGTCAAGTTCGAGAAAGGCCTTCCTCCCATTCTCACCGCTCTGGAAGTGCAGGATAATCCTCTTAGGGTGGTGCTGGAAGTGGCGCAACACTTGGGAGAGAATACTGTGCGCACTATTGCCATGGAAACCACTGATGGGCTTGTGCGAGGCCAGAAAGTCCTCAACACCGGAGCTCCGATCCAGGTACTCATCTCATCCACGGCTCTCTCTCTCTCTCTCTCTCTCTTTCTGTGTGCAAGGATCGGCTGCCATTAGGGTTTTTTGTGTAATGCATAAAGCGTTTTCAATGTTTGAATGTTGTCCTTTGCAAGGAGGCTGGCAACATGGCTTCCCACAGTCTTCTGTCATTTTTGGTTATTCACCTAATTGGATCTCATCATTTGAGATGCTTCCTTCTTCTTCTTCTTCTGGCATTTTGTTTGTGAAATTTGGATCTCATCATCTGGGATGGATGCCTTCTTCTTCTTGCATTTTTGGTTGTGTAGTTAATTGGGGTCTCATCATCTGAGATGCTTCCTTCTGGCATTTGTTTGTGAAATTTGGACCTCATGATTCATCATCAAGGATGCTTCTTCTTCGTCTGGTGTTTTGTTTCTGAATCTGAATATATCATCTGGGAATTCTACAGGTTCCTGTGGGTCGGGCAACATTGGGACGGATTATCAATGTCATTGGTGAAGCCATTGATGAACGCGGTGACATCAGTAAGCTTTCTGCTTGCATTGTATTACATAAAACTTCAAACTGGTTTTTTTTCACAGATACATTGCAATAGCATTCATTTATGAATGGTTTCTTTGTTCGAGCATTTTTCTTTTCCCCCCTTCAATGTGTAGCTGATTTGTAAGATGTCCTCTGACATTGTTTCTCCTCATTTGTTGGTGTTGTCACTTAGGTCAATGGAGGAATCTGTTGATTCTGCTGTGTCTGCTTTGTTTGTTAGGCTGGATTGGCAATGTTTGAATCATGCTGTTTCTGGCAGGTAGAGAACATATTCTTGGGATACATCGTGAGGCTCCATCCTTCATTGAACAAGGGACAGAGCAAGAAATTTTGGAGACAGGAATCAAGGTCGTCAGGCTCCTATGAGTTCTTTCTATATTGGATGCATATTGTGCTGATAATGCATTTTAGCACATCTCTCTATGTGCTGTGATTGGATGCCAAGAGTAGTCGAACTTTTTCTTCCGTTGTTGACAATCAAGCTTCTTGGTTTTTCTGACGCATTCAAGCTTCAAGCTTCCTTGTGTTTTTCCCTCTGTTTTCAGTTTTGTGTAGTCCAGTACTTGGCAGATCTGAGATTGTTGGATGGGATGAATATTTTGTGTTTGTAGTTGTAAGAAAGTTACTTACATATTGTTTTTGTTTTGGTGATTTTTCAGGTTGTGGACCTTTTGGCACCCTATCAGCGTGGTGGTAAGATTGGTTTGTTTGGTGGAGCTGGGGTGGGTAAGACGGTGCTTATCATGGAGTTGATCAACAACATTGCAAAGGCTCATGGTACTCATGTGTTCTTTTTCCCGATCTGTTGTTGTTGTTGTTGTTGTTATTGTCATCAGTATCTTTTTTGCACCTCCAAGGCTATTGATCTCTAGCTGACATTCAAGCATTTCTCTGAGTGGTATGTTTCATTTTCAGTTTTGCTTAACTCGGCAGGTCTCCAAGATATATGTCTGATTTTTTCCACATCCATTTTACTTTCTGTCTTGACAATGCATATGTGCATCCAGCTCTGATGAGAAGAGAAAGAATTTTTTTTGAAAAAGGCTAGAAACTGGTTGCTCTAGAGCATTGATCCTGTAGATGGTTGGTGATTTTGTGTGGGTTTACTGAAGCCTTATTGTGGTTGGTGGAGGTGCAGTCTATCTAATGATTGAAAGTTGGCCATCCAACTTATAAATCTGAATGTATTGGCTGAGGTTTCTTACAATGTCAGAAATTTAAGCTACAAAGACAGGCGGAAGAACTAAGTTTGCTGCTTCATTTGTACATCTTCCAGGTGGTTTTTCAGTGTTTGCGGGAGTGGGAGAACGAACACGAGAGGGTAATGATTTGTACAAGGAGATGATTGAGAGTGGTGTTATCAAGCTTGGAGAGAAGCAGGTGCACTGTGTTACTTTGTATTTTAAAATTGGGTTCTTGAATTGTGGGATAGCTTCCTTGCTGTAGGATTGTGTCTTCCATTCATTTGATGCTTGCAGATGATGTTTGAACAGCATGTAGAAGAAAACTCTGTGTGATCGAGGAGCTTTGTGGGTGGCAGTTGGAAAGCAAGTGTGCACTAGTTTATGGGCAGATGAATGAGCCCCCTGGTGCCCGTGCTCGAGTTGGGCTCACAGGCCTTACAGTTGCAGAACATTTCCGAGATGCAGAGGGCCAAGATGTGTTGTTTTTCATTGACAATATTTTCCGCTTTACTCAGGTGAGTTTGCTTGGAAATATCCAGTCTTAGGTGCTATGTACAAGGTTTGGATTATTACAGCACTTTGTTACCAGTAATATAAAGGTGAATTGTTGCTGATTTTATGTCTATTTCTGGCCAGAGTTTGCTGTTCTGTGTTTGCCTCTTCAGTCATGCCACATTCAGAGGAACCAATTCTTTGTATTTTCTTGATGGACAATGCTATCACAGCCATCTGAAGTTGTGTTTTGTACATGTCATATCACTGGACAGGCCAATTCGGAAGTGTCTGCTCTTTTAGGGCGTATTCCATCTGCTGTTGGTTATCAGCCCACTTTGGCAACAGATCTGGGAGGGCTGCAGGAGCGGATTACTACCACCCAGAAGGGCTCTATTACATCAGTGCAAGCCATTTATGTACCAGCTGATGATCTTACAGACCCTGCCCCTGCCACTACCTTTGCTCATCTTGATGCCACAACAGTGCTCTCCAGGCAGGTGAGTTCTTTGAGGCGTAAATTCCACAGCCTGTACTACAACAAGAATGTCCAACTGATGCTGTGATTCCTAATTGCTAGAAACCTCAAAGGCTAAAAATCCCATTGCACATCTCATCGTTTGAAATGCCAGGTGACCACAAGGACCAATAAGAGAAATTGGTACTTAGAGTTTCACATGTTCATCAATCTGTCTCTCAACGTGCTAATTGTTAGATGATTTTCTTTTTGCCTATTGGGGAAGCTTGCTAAGTGGGCTGCTGTGCAGATCTTTGGAACATGTAAAAGTCTGAGTAATGCAAAAGTTTTGTGCTGTTTTGGAATTTGCAGATTTCTGAATTGGGTATTTATCCAGCAGTGGACCCATTGGACTCAACCTCACGGATGCTATCACCTCGCATATTGGGTGAAGAGCATTACCACTGTGCTCGAGGTGTGCAGAAGATATTGCAGAACTACAAGAATTTGCAGGATATTATTGCCATTCTGGGTATGGATGAGCTTAGTGAGGATGACAAAATGACGGTGGCCCGTGCACGTAAAATGCAACGGTTTTTGAGTCAACCCTTCCATGTGGCTGAGGTCTTCACCGGGTCTCCTGGGAAGTATGTCGATTTGAAGGACAGTGTTTCAGGATTCCAGGTCACTACTTTACCCCTGCTTATAGCCCTTCTTGCATGTGTATTTAAGTCTCGGTCTCTTGCTTCTAGTTTGCTTGTTTACAGGGAAGATTTTGGTGAACTTTGTAGAGGCAATTGCCTATTTGTCAGCCATTCATTACTTACTCACATTCGTGCCATATTGCATTAATGGTTTTCTGCAGCACAGTAAAAATAAAATGAAATCTGAAGCCTTGATGTCTGTTTTTATAGTCTTGCCACAAAGCATTGTGAAGTAAGTCTCTTGCTGCTGCTTGCATGATATGATACAAGAAGTAAAGAAATGGGTGTAATAATGTGCAGGGAGTGTTGGCCGGGAAGTATGATGATTTGCCAGAGCAAGCATTTTACATGGTGGGGGGGATTGAGGAGGTGGCACAGAAGGCTGAGAAAATGGCCAAGGATATGGCTTAGAAAACACTTCAGAGAGAGCTTGCTTCTTCTTTATATGTAGCCACTAAATGTTTACAAAGATGATGAAGAAGAAAAAGTGTGCAAATGGGCTTGGTTTGCTGAGCACCACAATAAACAAAGCAGGGGAGATTGAAGGTGGTTTTCAAAATGACTCCAAGCATTGTGTGATTATCCTATTTTTCTAGAATATTTTGTCGCTACCTTTGATGTAATGTGGGTAATGTCTGTACCCATTAATGATGCATGTCTGTGTCCTGTTCTCATTCTGTGTCTATGTCATTTATGGCAACACTTCTATGAACAGCATCAAATACATTACACCAAAGAACACATTGCATCACAGATCTTATTGGCATTTGTCCTCTGTTTTTTATTCTAAAACTTAGTACACACCATGTTCATGTGTTTGTGTTTGCTGATAAAATAATTTTTTGTAATCTTCTAAAGGAAACAGTATGTGAGTGCCTTGTGGTTGACCACCTCTCATCTGTTCTGCAAATCTGAACTGTACTCATACTCTCCAGCTCTACTCTTTCAAAGCCCTCAATCTTGTACAGTTGTTGCTTCATCACATCATGGTTTGCTTCTCTCGCTCTTAAGCACTCCTGAACAGATGCTAATGTATTATCTTTTACTTGTTCCTCTAATCCATTTCCTTTGCTATTGCTGCTGTGGGGTTCAAGAATAGATGTAGAGATCCGTTGACATTTTACTGGAAGAAATTCTGGATGATGTTGATGACAGTCCTTGCCTTCCTCTGCTGTTTTTGGCCTGTCTATGGAAGCACAATAGTGGGTAGAAGAAAACTGGTTGCGTTTTGAACCAGAGTGTGCATCATTGTCATCAGCTTCAGTATCAGTGTCATCACTGGAATCCTCTTCGGAAGAGTACCCCCAAGTTAACCATGGGTGCCCACATATTCCACCATCCTGCCATAGAATTGTATAAGAGGCAATTTAAAAATTTGATCTATAAGGACAATCAAGTGGACAGAGGGAAAACAATCTGTGCCCAACAGTGACAGTCAAAGTCTTGATTAATCTTACAAAAAAATGCTCTTTGATTTCAGGAGAGTTCAAAGTAATGAATGTGAAGATGATGACATGAAGGCCATCATCAATTTGAGTTCAAGTCCCTCTGAAGGTTTTAGAACTCTGTTTACTTACTATTTCTCCAATCAAAATGTACTCACGGATGGAGAACATGGCCCGCATTTGAGCTGTCCAATCAACACCCATTGGCTGCCATCCCAGGAAACATGAAAGTCATGTCTTACTGTAAAGTGGTCACTATTACTGTAGTTACTTGGCACAAGAACAAGAACTTCATGCTAGAGAGAAATGATGCAACTTATCAATGGAGCTGTGAACATCTTGTAGAAAATTTCATTCAGAAAACCATGAAAAAAAAATCACTACTTATTACCATCCATGAGCAAATGACAATATGCGGTTTTTCTTCACGGATTGCATCTGATGCATCCTGTTTTCTGACACATGGTCCATTAAGCCCTCGTGATCCATTATCTGTGGCCATAACGGTAATTGTCACGATCGGTTCCTGCAGATCCCCAGACAACAAAGAGTTAGCCCACTTCTAGCCAATAACAGGAACATCATAGTTTTTTTCAGTCTTATATCTCATCTTTAAGCTGCTCAGGTGTTTTGAGGAAAAAAATGCCTGAAACTGCAACATTCACAACATGCTTTAGAGGAAGAAAATGAACCTCAGGTGAAGAGGAGAAGTGGGCAAGAAACAGATTGAGATAGTAAGATAAATGTCCACTGCCGGCACCCACCTGAAAAGGTTTCCAAGCTCCCCAAAACAACCTCTGTGAGAAGCACTTTCAAGTATTTGCAGTAACCAGCTACTACTAGCAAAAACAACAACCAAAAGCTTTAAACTGGGCAGCGGCTTCTGGTGGCAGACTTCATTACCTCAAGAACTTTCATATCTGAAAGTTTATATGTTGCTGCTCTGTCCCTGTTCACAAACAGATAACATCCAGAACTGCTCCATCAAGAGCTATTTACTAAAAGTCTATGCGGAAGAAAAAACCAGAGGTCTTTCACATCTCTTTGTAACTTGTTAAAGAGAAAAGCTTATGAAGAGAGACAATAAATACAAGTGTCTTACAAGCACAAAACAAGTTTGGGTGGGGTCTCTCTCTGAGGAGTGTAATCTGGAACATACTGTAAGTAGTGAGCGAGTGCAGAAACATGGTCCTGATTGAAGACTTCGTATTTCACTTGTCCATCAAACATCCCATTATTGCCTTCCACAAAAGCATGCCACCTGACACAGCCTTCACAGTTGCAATACACAGACCCATTTTCTCCAATCTACGTTGTCCCACATGACAGATCAAAAACAGTAGCTGTGAAAAAAAATGCCAGTTTGGAAAACACCCATTTGCAATACTTCTTACTTGTCTGTCATCAAAGGCTCTTGCTTGTGAACTGTGAACACATCTCCCTCCAGACTCAGAGATATGAAGCCTAACAAGAATCTGAAGAATTGTCTCTCCATTAGGAAAAACAACATGAATGGAATCAAAAGCCTTGGCTCTCTTTTATGTCAAAGCATTTCAAGATTTGCTCACAGAGGAAATAAAACACCTTGAGAGAGAGAAAGAAAAGGAGAGAGGGTTAGGGTTTTGACATACCTGCAGTTTGCAAGAGGATTCTGAGGAAGACGAGAAAAGGGAGAAGTCTTGCACGAGATCAGAAAATGTTGGCAGCTTCATTAGCATCTTCAACATCTCAGAATCAGAGCTCAGAACTTTGTTGGGGTTGTGTGGGTGCAGGATTCCCTTGTTGCAATAGGCAAGATCCTTTATGATCGGGGTTCAATTCCCCCAAGGGAGATTTGTTTCATTGCAATAGCTAGACAAACACAAGCTAGCTATCACCAAAATTTGCTGAATGGGGAATTTAGGTAGTCGCCAAATGTATGATAGCTATGAAATTTAAGTAGCCAATTATCACTTCATTGAAAGAAATTTAGTTGCCCAAATGCTCTTTTTTTTTTTAAAAAAAAAACATGTTGCCTAATATTTCTCCCTTCAAAATTTATTTATTGCAAAATATGCTCCATTGTCCAATTGGAGGCAGCCTTGATGGTAAGTTGTCAAAAGACAATTTTATGGTGGGTTCCAATTTCATCAAAACCTCGTCCAAATTTCATTAGTGTAAGCAGAGGACACATATTTATAACTTGAAATAATATTTCTTCTAATTTCATGGCCAGTTTTGCAAAAAACATAAAGCCTTTTGCTCTGATTTTTGCATCAATTTTTATGCCACGCAAAGCTCATGGGTGACAGCATTATCATAATTGAGCTTTTTGACAAAGAAATTGGGAAGGATTTTTTTTTTTTGGTAGTGTAAATTCAACTAATTTTGCTAAAAAAAGAATTCCAATTTCAACACCAAAAAATTGGAAATTATTTAAAATACACATTTAAAAAACTGTACTAAACCTTATTAGAGCATCTCCACCGGTGCTCAGTATGTCACCCTGGATAATAAAATTAAATGTCTAAATTTAGCTGTTTTTTTTTGACAACCCCACCAATAAAACTGTAACTGGAACTGTATATACTTGGGAACTACTAATAGGAAACCACCTGGACCAATCATTATGATCGATCAATCAGAAATACTGAGACGCAATCAGGTCCAATTTATTACACTCTTTTTTGGAGGTTGCCTTTCACCAGCCACGGCAAACTGCACAAATTTTATGCAGAAAAACCAATTTCCCGAGGTAAACCACACATTTTGATTTTTTCACAATAATATATTTTTTTGTCTGGAGTCACATACTGAGCACCGGTGGAGATGCTCTTACACTAGGCTCAGTTCTGTTTTTCAACTACCTACCTAAGTAGGTAGGTAGTCACAACAACCCTATTTTTTCGGTGCAAATAGGTACCTACACCTTTCTAACTAATGTTGGCGAAACTTGAAGCCCTAATGGCGATTCCGAAGACTCTCTGGAGTCGAGGGTTTAGGGTTTATGGAGCTTGGAAGATGCAAACAAAACGTCTGCAAACTCTTTCCTGTTTCTGTCGAGAGTTTCGATTAGTTTTTAGCAGCCGCAAAAGATTTGTTTTTGTTTTGGTTGTTTTGTTATGTGCATGTGGCTCTCTTCTTGCCTCTAGGAAGATTGCTCGTCTGCAAGAGGAGCAGAGGAATATTTGGCGTGGGTTCGAGCCCCACCCCTTTTGGTTTTGATCCGGTGTGTGTTTTGAGTCTTTGAACCAGACTTGAAGGGTTTTGTTTTCTGGGTGTAAAACTCTTAATAGGGTTGGAGCTTCCATTGATTTTGAGAACCAGACTTGAAGGGGTTTTTTTTTTGGGCTTTAAAACCCTTATTAGTGTCTGAGCTTCGAGCTTCCATGGGTTTTGGGGACGATTTGAGAATTCTTTGCGGGTTTTTAGGGTTTTTGTCCTGAGATGTTCGCTCGTCTAGTGTTGGGAGAATGACACCATTGGAGATGGCGCTATCTTGTAGCTCCTCGCAATGTTTGCGAAA
>Ga0116231_10013127_pt1 | contig 11785 bp, 7 predicted proteins | sample S1TSphgellanicum_2_FD_89695 | JGI IMG/M metagenome (GOLD analysis project Ga0116231, IMG submission 89695) | Host-associated microbial communities from peat moss isolated from Minnesota, USA - S1T2_Fd - Sphagnum magellanicum MG | ecosystem: Host-associated > Plants > Peat moss > Unclassified...
GACCGACGACGAGCCGAGTCCCGAGGCCGACACGCTGGTCATCAATGCCACCGACAGCCTGGGCGGTACCGGCGGCACGGCGAACGCCGCGAGCGTCGCGCTCTCGGGCAGCGTCTCGCCGGTAATCAGCGTCCCCGCCGCGCAGGTCGCGGGCGTGGGCAAGGCGCTGAACATTGCCGGCGTCTCGATCGCGCAGAGCGGCGCCCATGCCGGTGAGACCTTCACGGCGACTTTGAGCGACAAGTACGGCAGGCTCTCGGTCACGGCCCATGGCGCGACTGTCACGGGTAATGGGTCGACGTCCCTGAAGCTCACGGGCACGCTCACCGACGTGGATGCGGCCCTGGCCTCGCTCACCGACGAGGATGCGAAGACCGGCAAAGACACGATCACGATGAACGCCAGCGACAGCCTCGGCGGCAGTGCGACTCAAGAGACCTTCGTGGTCACGGTCAATGGCTTGCCGGTGCTGAGTGTTCCCGCGTCGCAGACGCTTTCGAAGGGGGTGGAGGAGGCAATCAAGGGGGTTTCATTGACCGAGAGCGGGAGCACGGGTTCGCCGGAACACTACACGGTGACGCTCGTGGATGCGTACGGGAAACTGGCAGTCAGCGCGCCGGACGGTGGGACGGTAAAGGACAACGGTTCGAAGTCGGTGACGATTAGCGGCTTGCTCGCCCAAGTGAATGCGGCGCTCGCCTCGCTCAGCGATAGCGACGGGGCCAACGGCGCCGATACGATCACCTTGAATGCGACCGACAGCTTCGGCAATGCCGCGGCTCCGCGGACGATTGCGATCACGGTAAAAGCGTCCGGCGCGATTTCATCTGGAGTCGCGGTGGAGCGAGACTCCGGAACAACAAAGAGTATCGGTGTCTTGCGCGACCAAGCGGATCACGTGACTCCAACGCTGCAGCTACTGAATCAATACGCGAATCAGTTGGCACTCAAAGCAGTCGACTATGCATCGGCAGCCGATAAGGGATCGGCAATGCCGGGCAGTGCGTTCAGTCTCGAGCATGCTGGCAACCTCGAATTGCGACATTGGCAAGTTGCCTGAGTGAAAACGCAAAGAGACGCGGGAGCTCGCGGTTGGATCTGACTCCAGCTCAAACCATCCCAAGATCGATGCGTGGGATCACTCACATGGTTCGCAGGGTTTTTTTGTAACGATCGTCTCGGGTCCGCCACTATTCCCTCGAAGCGACCCCAGTGATCGCGGTCTGTGGCGCGGATTTTACTCGGCAAGGATGCGTGATGGGCACGAAGACCTACTACGGCAGCGCGGGATCGACGGGCACGAACGGCAGCGGCAGCAGCGGTGCCGGCGGCGCGGGGGGCGCGGGCAGCAACGAATCTTATAGCTACACCGGCGGCGCCGGCCAGTCCTCGGTCACGACCAGGCTAGGCGGCGGAGCTGGGGGCGCGGGCGGCAATGGCAGTGCGCCGAACGGTGCCGCGGGCGCAGGCGGTGTCGGGGGATCCGCGCAAGCCTCGACCTATACCAAGCAAGCCTCGAGTGCGACGCTGGACGCCAATGCTTACGCCACGGGAGGAGCGGGTGGTGCCTCGGGCGATGTGAGCGGCACGGGTGCAGGTGCTGCAGGCGGCGCGGGCGGCTATGCCAGGGCGAACTCCGTCGCAGAGAATTCCTCTGGCAGCGCCGCAGCAAACGGAAGCGCAACGGGCGGCGGAGGGGGTTTCGGAGGAATTCTCGGTGGTGTGGGTGGCGACGCCAAGGTTGCAATCAACGTATCCGGCGCCGCCGCCGCCTACGGCACAGCTCATGCCTCAGGCGGCGCCGGGGGTTACGGTGGCTCCTTCAGTGTGCCGAGTGGCGCTGTCGGTGGCCAGGGCGGCGCCGCGACGGGCACGGTAGTGGCCACCAGCACCACCACGGGCACACAGAACGCAAAGGCTCTCCTCTACCTCGATGCCGGCGGCAGCGGCTCCTCTGGCGACGGCAACGGGCTTGCCGGCGGAGCGGTGACCAGCGGCGCGGCGATGGCGATTGCAGCGACGGCTAGGGGCGGGACCGCTTATGCGCTCATCAAAGCCACCGGGGGGGCCGGCGGGATCTTCTATGGTGTCGATACCGTCGGTGGTGTCGGCGGCACGGTGAGCGATCTGTCGGCCAGCGCCTATGGTTTCAATGCCCGGGCGACGGTAACTGGCATCGGCGGCAGAGGTAGCTACAGCACCGGTGGCGACGCTGGGACCGCGGGCGCCGGCGGCTCGGTCGCGCTGAATGACGCGGTCTCGGGCAAATCTCGGGGCGGTTCGATCACGCTATCGCAGACCGCGAACGGCGGCGCCGGCGGGGTTGGTGAGGGGGATTGCGGCGCTGGCGGCAATGCGAGCTCGAGCTTGAGCTTCACGGATTCGGGCAAGATCAAGGCCTCATCGGTCAGCATTTCGGCGAGCGCAACCGGTGGCACCGGCGGCAGCACCTTCGGTGACGGGTTCGGTGGCGCGGGTGGCACGGCAACGCTTGGCGGTGTCACGGCCGCCGGTGCGAACAACGTCTTTAGTCAAGCGAGCGCGTCGGGCGGTGCTGGCGGGCAAGGAGGGTCCGGCGCTGGTGGGGGCGGTGCCGGGGGCGCGGCGACGATCGGCAGCGTCACGGCCACCACGAGCGGAGCGCGCGGAACGGCGACTGCGATCGGCTCCGCCATCGGCGGGTATGGCGGCACCGGGGGATTTGAACGGGGCGCGGGTGGCGCGGCCGGCAGCGCAACCGTCGGTGAGGTGAGCGCGAGCGGGTTCAACGCCTATGCGACCGCAAGCCAGACCGGGGGGCGGGCGGCACGAGCTTACCCTACGACGGTTACGGGGCAGTCGGCGCGGCGAGTACGCTCACGAACGACGTGTCGGTCAAATCCGGCGGCGGAACCGAGAAGCTCACACAGAACGCAACGGGCGGCGATGGCGGTAGTGGGGCCGCGGGCGGCGCGGGTTCGAGCAGCCTCCGCTTCAACGACACCCTGAACACCCAAGAAGCGGCGTCGGTCAATGGTTATGCCTTGGGCCAAGGCGGGTCGGGCGGAGGCACTTACAACCTTGGCGAGGGCTTCATCGGCCCGGGCGGCGCGGGCGGCAGCGGCAGCGTCGCCCTCAGTTTGACCGGAGCGCAATACGTCCATGCGCTTGCCCGCGGCTATGGAGGTGCGGGTAGTCTGGGGGGCGGAGCGACGGGCACGGTCGCGGCCACCAGCACGACCACGGGCACGCAGAACGCCGAGGCGTTTCTTTACCTCGACGCCGGCAGCTCCGGCGTCTACTCCTCCGGCGTGAATCTAGGCATGCCGGGCGGCACGGTCACCAGCGGCGCCGCGACGGTGACGGAAGCGACTGCGTCGGGCGGAACCGCGAATGCGCTGCTCAAGGCGACGGGCGGCGCCGGCGGCATCGGGGTAGGCATCACCACCGGGGTAAGCCTCACCACCGGCGGTGCGGGCGGCACGGTCAGCGATCTCTCGGCGACTGCCTACGGATTCAGTGCCCGGGCGGTGGTGATCGGCACTGGCGGCAGCGGCGGCGGCGGCGCCTACGCGATCGGGGGTGCGGGCGGGGCGGTCACGCTGAGTAACGCGGTCTTGGGCAAGTCGCGGGGCGGCTACATATTTTTGGTCCAGGAAGCGAACGGCGGCACCGGTGGCTATGGCAGCTACGGCGCCGGCGGCGCCGGTGGTGCGGCGAGTTCCTCGCTGAGCGTCTCCGATATCGGCAACCCGTTCGCGGCGAGCACTTTGACCACCTACGTGAGCGCGGCCGGTGGGGCGGGTGGCGGCTCCGCCTCCGGCACCGGCGGTGCGGGCGGCGCGGGCGGAGCGGCCAGCGCATCGAACAGCAGCACGAGCCTGAACGGCGGCTATGCGCATGCGGTTGCAAGGGGCGGGTCGGCCGGCTCAGGAGCGACGGCGGGCGCGGGCGGGAATGCGCAGGCGACGGCCTCCGCTGCGGCGAACGGGCTGGCGGCCGCGGCGAAGGCCCGGGCGACGGCCAGCGCCACCGGTGGCAGTGGCGCGACGCAAGGGACTGCGACGGCCTCGGCCACGACGACGACGGCCAACGGCCAAGCATCCTTGGCGCAGGCGACCGGCGACGGGGCCACCGACAACTTCACGGCGACGGCGAGCACCGCGGGAAGTGGTGTGTTGCTCGGCTTGACCAACAGCGCGCACGTCACCGGTGGCGGCAAGATGAGCACGGCCGCCTATGCGATCGTCAACGGCCCCACGCCTGCGTTCATCGGCTCGACCGACAACGCGTATTCGTATGCCGACGGCGATCCGACCAGCGCGCAGGTGAACTCGCTCGTCGCCGGCGCGAGCAAGGTCGCTGCGGTGCTCGGCACGAGTACGACCGCCGTGGACCTTGCCGACGGCAAGCAGGGGGCTTACGAGAGCGTGGCGTCCGGCTCGCAGTCCTACACTTCTTCCGAGACCTTTCACGTCGATACGGAACATCTCAGCGGCGACCTCGTACTCGGTCTGCTCGCACCGCAGGCAAGCGGTACCGGGCTGACGGACGCCAAGTTGACGGTGACGGTGGGAAGTGGCGCAGCCCAGGTGTTCAACGAGACCAGCCTGGCGGCGGCGCAAGCATTTTTCAGCGACGATGCCTTGAACCTCGGCACTTTCAGCGCCTCCGCAAACCTGGCCGTGACGCTGAGCTTGAGCGAGACCTTCAGCGGTGCAGGCAGCGGCTACGCGATCGGTTATCTGCTCGGTGCTACCGGCAGCGGGAGCCTGACGCTCTCGGTACCCGGAGCGCAGGTGCTGGGTGTGAACAAGGCCGGCAGCATCGTCGGGGTGAGCCTCGCGGCGAGCGGCAGCACGCGCGCGCCCGAGACCTTCACGGTCGCCTTAAGCGACAAGGTCGGCGAGCTCTCGGTCACGGCCAATGGCGCGACGGTGACCGGCAATGGCACGACGTCGCTGAAGCTCACGGGCTTGCTCACCGAAGTCAATGCTGCCTTGGCCTCGCTGACCGACACGGACGCGGAGACCGGCAAAGACACGGTCACGTTGAATGCCAGCGACAGCTTCGGCGGCAGCGCGACTCAAGCCACCATCGGCATCACGGCCAACGGCTTGCCGGTGCTCAGCGTGCCGGGCGCGCAGACGCTCGCGAAGGGCGTGGCGAAGGCGATCACCGGGGTGTCGCTCGCCGAGAGCGGCAGCACAGGCTCGCCGGAGCATTTCACGGTGACGCTCACCGATACCTACGGGAAGCTCTCGGTCAGCACGGCGGACGGTGGGACCGTGAAGGATGATGGCTCGAAGTCGGTGACCATCAGCGGCTTACTTGCCCAAGTGGATGCGGCGCTCGCCTCGCTCACCGATAGCGACGGGGCCAACGGCGCGGACACGATCACCCTGAATGCGACCGACAGCTTCGGCAATGCCGCGGCCGAGAAGACGATCGCGGTGACAGTCACATCATCCGGCGCGATCAGGCGGTTCGGCTTCTTGGGTGAACCAGCCGATCACCCGACCGTGACGCTGCAGCTACTGAACCAATACGCCCATCAGTTTGGAGTCGAGTCCACAGACTATTCGTTGCCGTCCGATAAACCACTGGGAATCACAAGCGGCGACTTCAGCCTCGAACATGCTGGCAACCTCGAATCGCGGCATTCGAAAATAGCGCCCAGCGCTTGACCGGCTGCGGCGCCGGCATCCTAGGCGGCCGTGTCCCGCGGGTCGATTTCCTCCCACTCCAGCGAGCCGCGATATCGGTGCGACACGACCCCGCTCTCCGACAGGGCAAACAAATGCAGCCAGCGGTGGTCCACCATGTCGCGCACCCCGGCGTGCTTCGCGATCACGCCGTTGATCGCCTCGAGCGGCGCCTCGATGATCACGTTGAGGCGCAGCGGTTCATGGATGAAACGCCGTCCATCGTGCACCGACTGCCATGGCAGTCCGACCTTCAAGTCGCCGGCATTGCCTTCGAGCACACCGATCGTCCCGGTGACGTTGTGCAGTACTTTGTTGCCGGCGCCGAAGGCGCGATTGTTGACGGTCGATGCGTAGTATTGCAGGTTGATCCAGCTGGCGACGATCATCGGCGCCGACATGATCAGTTCGAGCACCGCGAAACCCTCATCGCCGCGCCAGGCGTAGTCATGCAGGAACACGCGTCCGCCGAGATCGATCCCGCGCGTCCGCGTGCGCGGCGCGGCGATGAACGCGGCATTGCCGGCGAGACCCCACTCGGGGCGTACCTGCGACCAGTCGCGGCTGCGGGCGAGCACGCGCGCCTCCGTCTTCGGGCCCTCGGGGACACCGAGCAGCACGGCGCGCTCGAGCCGTGCGAGCGAGGAGGCGCGCGACAGACGCCCGCGCAGTCTGCGGATTTCCTCGAGGTGCGTGGACGGCGCTTCGTCGACATCGAAAATCTCGATGTCGTCGGTCGTGGTGTCGTGCAGGCAGCCCAGGAACCAGGTGTCGTCGGGAATGTCGATACCGCGCTCGCGCAGGCCGGTGCGCACATCCGGCAGATTCAAGATCATGGCTGCGATGCGCGCGTTCGCCTCGCCCGTGTGGCCGCCGCAGGCGCCGCAGTCCAGGCCCGAGGCATGCGGATTGTTGGCGGTGGTGCTGCCATGACCGACGAGCAGCACCAGGCGCGCGAATTGATCGGTCAAGGACATGCCGCGTAGTACTGCCTCGGCTTGCACCAGCCGTTGGTGCCGGTCGAAGCCGGTCTCGCGATTGCCGAGCAAGCGCGGTTCGACCCGCGGGCCGACACGGCTGAGAACCGTTGCGTCGAGTCCGTCGATGTTCGGATCCTTCACCGGACGCGTGAGGCCGAGGCTGTCGCTGAGAATCTTCGCCGCGTAGAGCAGCCCGGCCGTCTCGACGTAGATGAACGAGGAGACGGCCGCGAGCTTGAAGGACTTCCAGGCCTTGGCGGCGCGCCGGCGCAGCTGCCGCAGGCCGAGGATCTTGGCTTCCTCCTCGATGGACGCATTTTTTACCGCCTCACAGACCACGAATCGGGGCGTGAGCAGCACGGGACACTGTGCGCCGCCTTCGAGATGACCGATCTGCACGTACTCGATCGGGTAGCCGAAGAAACCGGCGAATCCGAGGGTCTCGGCGTCGGTGAACACCGACTCGAACGCGCGCCGGTAGATCTCCGAGCGCACGTCGATGCAAAAGGCGGCCTGGACTTGCTTGCGCCGGCCGGGCGACTTGCTGCGGATTTCCAGGGTGTTCTGTCCGATCTGCGCGAGCAGCCGCCGCTGGTAGGCGCCCTCGTAGGCTTCCTGCAGCAACAGGTCGATCGCGATGTCCGGGTCATGGCCGAGTTGCTCGTCTTGCGGCGGAGTCGCCGCGGCCTGCATGGCGCTGCTCCATGCGGCGCGAAACGCGCGGTTGCCGCGATGCTCGAGAAATAGCGTGTAGCCCCAGACCACACGGATCGCGAGCAACTGCACGAGCGTATCGTCCTCGCGGCCGTAGAGCTCGCTGTTCCAGACGAGGTAGCGGGCATAGGCGGCCCAGCCGCCGATATCGGACAGGGCCTGATGCAGGTAATCCGCAATGGCGCGTTCCGGCACACCTTGTTCGCGGACCACCGCGTCGATCGCCGCGACGGGGTCCTCCGGCAACTCCGCGACCGCCTCCCGGAAACCCGCGATGCCCATCATCTCGGGGTTGCGGTCGTGACGCATCGACGCGCGCCAGGCGGCGTAAGGGCGCAGGCCGCGCGACGGCAGTCGCCAGACCGACTGCCCTTCGTCGAAATAGGCGGCACACCACCTGGAGATTTCGTCGACCATGAAGCTCGTGCGCGACGCTTGCCGGTCTCCGGACGCGAGCGTATCGAGCACCTCGGCGACGGTCGCGACCACGGCGCTGCGCCCGGTTGAGATTGGCACGTCGCGTTGCAGCTCGCTCTTCAGCGCCGCCACGGAGGCGGGGACCTCCCAGTCCCCGGGTGCGGCGGCGAGCGCGGCGGCGAGATCACGGTCCTCGATCTGCCCGTCGGCGAGCGCTTGCCGGTAGAAGCTGCGCGGCATCAACATGTCGATACGCGCGACGCGACGCATCGTCGTGCACGTCGCATGGAAGGAGCGGTCGGCGAAGCCGAGAAAGGGATTGACGGCGACGAAATGTTTCAAGGGCCACAGCGGCGCGATCCGTCGGCAAGCGGCGTCGATCGCCCGACTCAAGTCCGCGAGTTCATCGGTCGCGACTGCGACGGCCGTGTTCATCGGCCGACCCCGCCGCCAGCCCGCTGCGGCGGACTCGGCCATACCCGCAACAGCCATCGGTTCGCGATCGTATTTACGTACAGGCCGTTCGACAGATGCGCATACAGCGCCGACCATCTCGTCCCCGAGCCTCGTCCGGGCAGCAGACCCTGGAATACGGTGACGACGCCGAAGCCGAAAATGATCGCCACGACGATCACGAGTTCGAGCTTCCCGCGCAAGGCCTGGGTCGCGGGCACCGAATCCGCAAGCACGATTTCCACGAGGAATTGCAGCCCGAAATACACCATTGCGACGACGGCGGCGAGGCCGACCGTGCGCATGACGACATAGACGTTCGGGTGTTCGTCGATGCCGTTCGCGATCAGCAGGATCATCGCGAGCACGAGCACCGCACCCAAGGTGAAGGCGCCGGGTTTGGCGGCGAGCGTCGCGCCAAACATGGACCCGATCGCAATCGTGACCACCATGACCGCAACGATCGAGATCACGAGGCGCGCCGGATGCGGCTTGCCGCCCGGACTCGGCGTCCATGAAGCGCGCGCGATGTCGATGACGCTGCCGGAGGACAGGAAGGCGTGGGCCTTGTACAGCGAATGCGCAAGCAGGTGCAGTACCGCGGTCGAGAAGGCGCCCAAGCCGCATTCGAGCATCATGAAGCCCATCTGCGCGGTGGTGGAGTAGGCGAGCGACACTTTGATCGAGGTCTGGGCCAGCATCACGACCGAGCCGAACAATGCCGTCATGCCGCCGAGTATCGACAGGGCGTACAGAGTCGGGGTCGACAGCGAGACCAAATCCGAGAAGCGCAGAACCAGAAAGCCGCCGGCGTTGATGATCCCAGCGTGCAGCAGCGCGGACACGGGCGTCGGCGTCTCCATGACTTCGATGAGCCAGCCGTGCAGCGGAAATTGCGCCGACTTCAGCACGCCGGTACACACGAGCAAGAAGGCGGCCGCATGCAGGGCGAGGGGCACCGGGCTGCCGCGCATGGAGCTCATGGCGGCGAAAATTGCGTCGTACTGCAGGCTCGCGCAGAGCCGATAGACGAGGAACAGCGCCGCGAACAGGCATAGATCGCCGATCCGGCTCACGAGGAACTTCTTGCGGGCGGCGAGAATTGCTGCCTGGCGGTCGGGATAGAACACGAGCAGCAGATGCAGTCCCCAAGCCGTAGCGATCCAGAAAATCGCGAACTGCAGCATGTTGCCGGAGACGATCACGAGCAGCACGGCCGCGAGCGTCAGGCACAGCTGGCGCATGAAGCGTAGCTGATGCGGGTCGCCGTCCATGTAATGTTGGCTGTAGCTGACGACGATCAAGCCGATCAGCGCGACCAGACAGAACATCATCGCCGCGAGCGCGTCCAGGTACAGGCTGAAACCGATACCGGCGACACCGAGCAGCGGCGTGCGCAGGGAGCCGTGAGCGATCACTTCCGCGGCGATCGCGATTGCGAGCAGCGCCGTCAGGGCTGCCGCCAATTTCGCGGCGACGATGCGCATCGCAGTCGAGGTTGGGCTCTCGGTCCCGGGCAAAAACCCGGTGAGGCCGAGCGCGGCGGGTCCCAATCCAATGAGCCAGAGCCAATTGCTGATCACAAGGGTCTCCCGATGAATCGAATCCACCCGATGGCTACGATAGGCGAGGGCGCCCGACACCGCCATTCAAAACTTGTTGTCGTATCTTCAGGCGAACTTATGTGTTCCGGGCGGCCTCATGCGTTCCGGTCGGCACCTCAGAGCCAATCCCCGGACGTGATGCCCACCGCTCCGGCGCGGCGCGCCTCGGGAATCGAGGCGCGCGAGACGCCACCCTGCGCGTAGACCGGCAGGCGCGCGCCGGCGGCGAGGCGCTGCAAGCCTTCCCAGCCGATCGGCGGGCGGTCCGGGTGTGCGGCACTCGTCAAGACCGGCGAGATGACCGCGGCGTCGGCGCCAAGTTCTTCGGCAAATCGTAGATCGGCTCCGTCGTGACACGAGGCCAACCAGAACTTGACGGCCGGTCGGTGGGTCGTGCGCCGCAATTCGGCCGCGGTCGCATGCAGGCCGCTCAAGCCGGCGCGTCGCGCTTCGAGGGCGGATCCGGCGAGCAGCACGCGCGCGCCGTAAGGCTCGGCAAGCGCGGCGATGCGCCGTGCGAACTGCACGCGTTGATCCGGCGCCATCCCGGGTTCGCGCACTTGGATCAAGCGCAGTCCGCCGCGCAGTGCCTGCGGCAGATGCGCGAGCAGGCCATCGGGACCACCGTGACGGTGCGAGTCCGTGACCGCATAAAGATCGGGCAAGCCGAGTGCGATGAGCACCCGCTCGACCGACGGCAGGATCGGCATGACCTGAGGATTCGCCGGATCGACCCAGGCGATACGCTGGCCTTCGCGACCCTGCGGCGAACCCGACCAGCGGTCGATCCGGAAAAAGAATAAACGCAGCCGGCGCAGTCGAAATTCGTGGTGGTAGCTGATCCAGGGTCGGACCTCGAGTGCGGTGATGCCGACTTCCTCGGCGAGTTCCCGCACCGCCGCCTGCTGCGGCGATTCGCCGGGATCGACCTTGCCGCCCGGAAGCTCCCAATACCCTGCTGACAATTGGCGTGGCGTGCGCTCCGCCATCAGCAGCCGGCCGTCGGCGTCCTGCACGATGCATACCGCGACGTCGATCGGAGCGGAACGCATCGCGGGGCCTTGGGGGCGTTAGCCGGGAGACGCGAGATTCGCGGCTTTGGTGGCGAAGTCGATCTCGTGATTGCCCGGTGCTTTACCGTCCGGACCATATACGGTCACGTTGACGTGCGTCGGTCCGAAGCCGAGGTCCGGATATAAGCTCATTTCCGCGGACAGCGCGGCGAGGCGATCGAGAAACGCCCGCGTATCGCGATACGCCGAGAACTGAAAGCGGCGAAACAAGGATGGAGGGTTCTGGACGGACTTCCAGCCTTCCGGCAACGGCAGTGTCGCGACCATCTTGCTCACCTCGATTTTCTGCACTTCACTCAGCATCGCTTTCCCCGACGTAGTTCATCCCTGGGTCCCTGCCGCCGCCCGACCGGCAAGAGGCCGAGCGGGGTTTCCTTTCGCCCGCCCCGCCGCTCCCCTGTCAAGCCCGGGCGCCGCAGCGCGCGCGCGGACATCAGCTATGTGCCGCATCCGGGCCGTTCGCCTGCAGCGGCAGGATTTGTTCCACTTCCGAATGCGGACGCGCGATGATGTGCGCTGCCGCCAGTCCGTCGCCGACGCGCTCACAGGCGTCCGCACCCGCGCGCACCGCCGCGTTGACCGCACCGGTTTCGCCGCGCACCAGCACCGTGACGTAGCCGCCGCCGACGAATTGCCGACCGATCAGCCGCACCTCGGAAGCCTTCGTCATCGCATCGGCCGCTTCGATCGCGGGCACGAGGCCGCGGGTCTCGATCATACCCAGGGCGATGCCCAATTTTTCGCTTGCCATCTTCGTTCTCCTTCGCTTCTGTTTGATTGCCATGTCCAACGTCTTCGATGCGCTGGCGTCTCAAAGACGCCAGCGCGCCTCATCCCATTGATCGATGATCCCGCCGATC
>Ga0116231_10013128_pt1 | contig 11785 bp, 4 predicted proteins | sample S1TSphgellanicum_2_FD_89695 | JGI IMG/M metagenome (GOLD analysis project Ga0116231, IMG submission 89695) | Host-associated microbial communities from peat moss isolated from Minnesota, USA - S1T2_Fd - Sphagnum magellanicum MG | ecosystem: Host-associated > Plants > Peat moss > Unclassified...
GACGGCACGATATTCAAATTCTCGCCGGCCGGAAAGGAGTCAGTGCTGTACGCCTTCAAGGGCGGTGATGATGGGAGTAGCCCCTCATATGGTCTGATTGCTGACACGGCCGGCAATCTATATGGCACGACGTTTTCTGGCGGGGCGGCGGGAGATGGCGTCGTGTTCAAACTTACACCCGACGGGGTTGAGTCAGTGCTGCACGCCTTCAAGGGAGACGATGGCAGTAATCCCAGTGCTGGCGTGATTGCCGACAGCGCTGGGAATCTGTATGGCACGACGGTCGGGGGCGGGAAATACGGCACTGGCACGGTATTCAAACTCACGCCCGACGGAAAGGAAACGGTACTCCATTCATTCGCCAACGATACCATTGACGGTGTGGGCCCGTCCGCCGGTCTGATTGCGGACCGTTCCGGGAATCTTTATGGCACGACCGAGAATGGGGGTACGTCAGGGGCTGGCACGGTCTTCAAGCTCACAGACACGGGTTTCGTGTTGCCATTCCGTAACTTCGAGCCGCTGGTCGCGATCGAGTTCGGCGCCAAGCCCGCCAACGATTCGTTTCAGATTTTTGCAAGTTTCAGCTTGGGACAGGGATGTGAGGGGATCGACCCGCTAAAGGAGCCGGTCACGCTGAAGGTCGGCACCTTCACCACGACCATCCCGGCTGGCTCTTTTTTAGGAAGCGGCTCAGGGCCTTTCTACTTTGTCGGAAAAGTTCACGGCGTCGAATTGGAAGTAGCGATCGAGCGGACCGGAACACAGCAATATCTGCTGACTGCGGCGGCCGAGCAAGCCAATCTCCAGGGAACCGAAAATCCAGTCCCGGTGACGCTCGCCATTCTCGGCGAGGACTCCGGCACGGCTTCTGTCTCCGCCACGATTGTTCACTGAGCCGCCATGTGGCCCAAACGGATTGACGCCGCGCAACGACTGCGCGGCGTCACGTATTAGACCACCTTGTCGAGTACGCCGATTTTGTTGAGCGCGCCGAGATACTCGATCACGAGGTCGAGCGGAATTGCACCGTATTCCGCCGACAATTCGGCAGCGATTTGCCGCACGCTGCGCCGGCCGTCGGCAAAGTTGAGTGCTTCGTACGCATATTCGTCGCCGCTGCCCCATTCGCCCGAGTAACGCAGCAGCTTCGGCGACGGGATGTGGATCGCTGCGGCATGCTCATCGAAGTAATCATAGCCGAACACCGTCATCGGCCCACGCGGCTCTGCATGGCGCCGATACACGGTATCCGCTTCCGTAGGAGCGTGCCGAATTGCGGCGCTCGGCTTGACCGGCGCCGCGACTCCGGCCGAGCCTGCCCCTTGGAACGACAGCAGCGACGCCCGCACGCCGCCCTCGTATTCCTCTAGCGGTGCCGCTGCCTGGTGGCGTTCGAGGGCGGTGAGGGCGCGCAGCAATCGACCTGCCGCTGTGGCGCCTTCCGCAGCCGCAACGTCGTGCGCTGAATATCCGGCCAAGAAATAACCGCTGGCCGCGCCGATGAACGCTGCTCGCTTGAGCTTGGTTGGATCGATGTTCGCGGCCGTATCCAGGTTCGTGTGGATGAAACGATCGGGCCAATCGTTCAGATAAACCGCGGGAATGCCGAACGACGAATCTTGGTACACGTCGTGATCGCTACCCATGGTGTACGCCGAATACATGGCGCGCAGCGGCTCTTTTCCGCCCTCGGACGCGATGAGGGGGTACTGAGCAGAACCGGTGGATGCAAATTGATATGACTCCCCATTGATCCAATCCGCAAATGCCCAAGCGACGTCATGCACGAACGACGGCAAACTCTGCGGACCTCGAGTCACGTGAAATATCGCTTTGGTCACTTCGCCGCCGCCCACCATGTCCATGTGCACCACGGCCTTGATCCGCTGCGCCAGTTCCGGCTTGGCATTGAGCAAAGTCACCGTGCCCTCGATCTCCGGCGGCCAGATGAATCGCAAGGTCCGCGCCGGGCGTGCAAGTTTTCCGTTGCCGATGAGCGTTTGCAAAGTCCGCGCCACTTCCAGAATCGTCGCGCAACCGCTGGCATTGTCGTTGGCCCCTGGACGTTGATGATCGAGGTGACATGAAAACGCGATCTCCTGATCTTTGAGCCGCGGATCGGCGCCGGGGATCACCGCCGTGACGATTTCGTAGACGCCTGGATGCTGACCAGCCTTCACCAATGCGTGCAGCCGCAGCGTCTGACCAGCGCGCAAGCGTTCCTGCATTCCACGAGCCGTTTTCAGCGACAGCATGAAAGCGAAGGTCTTGTTCCGCGAGAAAGACTCGAGGTGGCCCCAACGGATCAGATTATCGTTTTCGCCAGACCACGCCGTCTGTTGATTCTGCGCATAGCTCAGGATGCCTGCGGCGCCGAACTTGCCCACGGCGAGATCCTGCACTGCCCCGGCCGGCGCCGCGACCAGCACCAGCCGTCCTTTGACATCGTGACCCGCATAATCGCCGATCGCTGTGCCTTGGCCGACATCGACCAAGTCAGCCACCACGTCGGCCGACTCGCTGTCGTCCGCGAGCACTACGGGCTCGGCTTGGTAGCTCGCGATTTTCGTCTCACGGGTACCGACGATCTCGCTGAGTTCGCCTTCCGTCGCATCCCATGCAAGACGCGCACGCTGCGTGCCGTACATCACGACGCCATCGGCGGGAAAACGCATGATTTGCACGTCGCTGAGGCCGTACTCCCGCACTTGATCCGCGATCAGAGCGGCCGCGTCATGAAACCCCTTCGAGCCGCGCTGTCGATGGAACCGGGCAATGCCCTCGAGCGTACGCAGCGCCGTTTCGCCGGACAGTTCGTTGGCCAGCACCGCCACCTCGGCTTCGGGCAACAACGGCGGTGGATGCGCACCCGCCATGCTGCAGAGTCCCAGCAACAACACCAGCCCCATCGACACCGGCACTCTCGGCATCTGTCTCGACATATACCGCTGACTCCGTGCGTTCAGGAACTAAGAACTACTGACCGCATATTGTTACATTTTCATGCACGCGGTTACATTTCGCCACAGTCGCGACTGCTGAATCCGGTACTCCCTCGCCGGATCGCTAAAACGGAATTGGACGACAAACTGGCTCACGGTTCGATCATCCATGAGCGAGGCGTAAGACGCGCCTTGCGCTTCGCTGAAAATCACGGGAAGCTAGAGCTGATTCAACGACTTGTCACGAATCAGCTAAAGGGATACGGCATTGTCGACCGAGGTTCCTCCACACCTGCTCGCCCGATGGCATGCCGGCGACGGCGAGGCCATCAATGAGCTGTTGCCGCTCATCTACGCGGAATTGCGCCAGTTGGCGCGCAAGCACATGCGCGGCCAACGCCCCGATCACACGCTGCAAACCACCGCGCTGATTCATGAAGCCTACCTGCGTCTGGCGGGCGGAGCGCGGGTGAACATTCAAAGTCATGTGCACTTCGTCGCGCTCGCGTCGCGGATCATGCGTCATATCCTGGTCGATCACGCCCGTGCGCGGTTGGCGGTCAAGCGTCACGGAGGCTTGCGGGTCACCTGGAGCGAGGCCGAGGATGTTGCGATTCAATCCGAGGTCGATGTCATCGCGATCGACGAAGCTGTGACGCGCCTCGCCGAATTCGACGAGCAACAGGCACACATCGTGGAGCTGCGCTACTTCGGCGGCTTGTCGATCGAAGATACTGCCGTCGCCCTGAGCATCTCCACCGCCGCGGTCAAGCGCGACTGGACGACCGCGCGCGCGTGGCTGCGCGGTGAGCTGCGCCCGAACGCGAGATGAACCCCGCCCGCTGGCAGCAGATCAAGAGCGCCCTGTTCGAGGTGCTCGAGCTCGAGGCCTCGCTGCGTCAGGCTCATATCGAAACACTCGGAGCGACCGATCCTGATCTGCGACAACAGCTGCAGTGGTTGCTCGCAGAGCGACAAAATGATGAGGATTTCCTCATCGAACCCGCCGCCGCACTCGACATCTTCAGCGACCTGCTCGATGTCGATGAGGACTCGTGGGTGGGCAAGCGCATCGGATCCTACAAACTCATCGAGGTGATTGGCAGGGGTGGTATGGGTGAGGTGTATCTCGCGATCCGCGATGACGCACAGTTCGAGCAGCGGGTCGCCATCAAGTTGATGCGCGGCGGTCAAGACTCGGCGGCGCTGGTGGCTCGCTTCAAGGCCGAACGGCAAATCCTCGCCGGTTTGGACCACCCCAACATCGCCAAGCTGCTCGATGGCGGCCGCACGCTGCAAGGACAACCGTACTTCGTCATGGAGTATGTACCGGGACTACCGATCACGGAATATTGCGATCTGCATCGACTTAAGCTCAACGAGCGTCTCGAGCTCATGATTCAGGCGTGCGATGCCGTGCAGCACGCACATCAGAATGCGATCATCCACCGTGACCTCAAACCGTCCAATATCTTGGTCGTTGCGGGTCACGGCAAAGCAACGGCGCGCATCATCGATTTTGGCATCGCCAAGACGGCACGCGACCGACCGGGTCAGGGCCAACTCACCCAAGTCGGAATCTTCGTGGGTACGCCGGGTTACATCAGCCCGGAGCAGGCGGACTTCGGCACACCCAATATCGATACGCGCAGCGACGTCTATTCACTCGGCGCGATTCTCTATGTCGTACTGACCGGATTTCATCCCTTCGAGACGGCAGATCGGCGGCTGCCGCCCCTGGGTGAGTGGCTGCGCCAGTTGAGGGAACAAGAGCCGCCGATGATGAGCGCAAAGTTGGCCGCCGACCCGCACATCAGCGCGACCGCCGCGGCACGTTCCTGCGGCAGCAAGCAGTTGTTCAAGCTGCTGCGCGGAGATCTGCAATGGATCGCATCGAAGGCTCTCGAACGCGAGCGGGAGCGTCGTTATCGAAGTCCGGCGGAACTCGCGGCGGATCTGCGACGATATTTGAACCAAGAGCTCGTGCTGGCGCGTCCACAGAGCAGTGGCTATCGGCTACGCAAGTTCATACGCCGAAATCGGCTGGCTTCGAGTTTCGCGGGCATGCTGGCCATCTTTGCAATCGCGGCATCCGCCGCAGGATTGATTGCGCTGCGTAAGGAGCACGAAGCGGAGGTTCAGGCCGCACGCGTGCGGCAGGCTCAATCGCGCCTCTTGACACAGGCCGCTGCGCAGCACCTGAGAGACTCGGATGTGGTGGGGGCCCAAGGAATCATATTGGAGGTGCTGCGCAATCCAGAGCTCGCGCAGGCGGCTACGCTGGGGGCCATGCACGTCTTTCAGGATGTGCGCGCCGCCGATGAACAATTGGCGGTTCTTGCAGGGCACGGCGGCTACGTGAATTCCGGCGCGTTTTCGCCCGATGGCACGCGCGTCATCACGGCGTCGGACGACAAGACCGCGCGGATCTGGGATGCCCGCACCGGCGTCGAGATTCTCAGCATTGTCGGCCACGACGGGTATGTCAACACGGCGACCTTCTCGCCCGATGCTGCGCGTGTCGTCACCGCATCGGACGACAGGACCGCGGGGATCTGGGACGCGCGCACGGGAGTCCGCCTGGTATCGCTGTCAGGGCATGGTGATGTGGTCGAATCAGCGGCATATTCACCGGACGGTTCACGCATCGTGACGGCGTCCGACGATCGCACCTCGCGAATATGGGATGCCCATACTGGCGAGCCGCTCATCTTGCTCGCCGGTCACTCGGGCTACGTTTATGGCGCAGCTTACTCACCCGATGGCTCGCGCATAGTCACCGCGTCGGCCGACAAGACCGCTCGTATTTGGAATGCCCGGACGGGTGCGCAACTCACCGTACTCTCCGGCCATGGTGGCTATGTCAACGCCGCCACCTTCTCGCCCGATGGCAACCGCATCGTGAGCGCGTCGGAGGACAAAATCGCGCGGATTTGGGACGCGCACTCAGGCGCGATGTTGCTGTCGCTGTCCGGCCATACCGGACCGATCTATTGTGCTGTATTTTCGCCCGATGGGCAGCGGGTCGTGACCACCTCCCGCGACAAGACCGTGCGTGTATGGAATGCTCTGACGGGGGAACAACTTGCCGTATTTGCTGGTCACCGCGATCGCGTGAGCTCGGGCGCATTCTCGCCCGACGGCCGCCGCATCCTCACCACGTCGTTCGATCAGACCGCACGCATCTGGGATGCATCCATCGGCCATGAGTTGCTCGCCTTGCATCATGACAGCCCTGTCCACTTCAGCAGCTATTCACCCGACGGACGCTTCATCGTCACCGGTGCGGGCGATTCCCAGGCACGAATTTGGAATGCGCGAAGCGGCGTGCAGATCGCCGTGCTGGCAGGACATGCAGAACGTGTGACTTCGGCTGCCTATGCTCCGGACGGTATGCACCTGGTCACGGGGTCCTTCGACAAGTCCGCGCGGGTTTGGGACCTGAGTACCGGCACATCCACGCGCACACTTGCGCTGCCCGGCGAGAGATACAGCGTTTCCGGCGGATACATCTGCGGCGTCGCATATTCGCCCGACGGCACGCGCATAGCGACCGCGTCGACTGACCGGACCGCCCGGATTTGGGATGCGTCGACGGGGGCTCAAGTCGCGGTACTCTCGGGCCATCGGGGCTACGTCTATGGTGTGGCTTTTTCGCCCGATGGCACGCATGTCGCATCAGCGTCGGCGGACAAGAGCGCGCGCGTCTGGGATGCGCGGACAGGTGCTCAGCTGGCGATCCTGTCCGGACATGATGATCGGGTCAATTCGATCGCGTATTCACCGGATGGCAAACGTCTCGTCACGGCATCCGACGATCGGACCGCGCGAATATGGGATTTGCGGTCGGGTCTTAGTACGGTCGTCCTGGAGGGGCATAACGACCGCGTCAACTCCGCTCGATTTTCACCTGATGGCCGGCAGATCGTAACCGCATCCGCCGACAAGAGCGCCAGCATATGGGATGCGGCGAGCGGCGCGCAGCTCGCCGTGTTTCCCGGGCATGGCAGCAGCGTGGGCTCGGCAATGTATTCGCCCGATGGCTCGCGTATCGTAACCGCGTCGAGCGACGAGACAGCACGTGTTTGGGATGCCGACGTCGAAGACACGTCGACGCAGATCCTCTGGTATGCGTCTGCGCAAACCGATCCACTACCGCAACACGATCGCACGATACTCGGACTGTCGGACGCGTCGGTGCGATCTTGGCCGGCCAACGTATCGGCATGCGATGAGGTGGCGGCTGCCTCGTTCGACCCAGATCGGCTCGCACCCGGCAATTCAAGAGAACGAATCCCCGTCGATATTGCAACCAAGGCATGCGCCGCGGAGTTTGCCAAGCCCGGTCATGCCGCGCGTGCGGATTATTTGATGGGACGCGTGTCGTTCGCCAAAGGCGATACGGTGGCCGCGCAACATCAGTTGCAGATGGCCGAAGCCAGGCACTACCGGGCCGCCGCTATTGATCTGGCAGACCTGCTACTTGACGAATCAATGCCTGGACGGGATTCCGACCGGGCGATAACTCTCTACGCCAAGGCGTGGCGGGAAGGGGTTGCGATCGCTGCCTTCCGGCTGGGTCAATTTTACGAGCATCGCGCCAACCCCGATATGGTGACCGCCTGGCAATGGTACCGGCGCGCGGCGGATGCCCATCAGCCCGACGCGCTCGCCCGATTCGCTGAGCGTGATGAAAGGGCATCATTGTCCGAGGGGAGTACGTCACGCCGCGATGCTGACTTGCTGGCAGCATTCGACCAGTACGCAGCGGCGGCGGAACTCGCGAGACTGGATGATTGGCCGGACGACACCTGGAAAACATGGCGCTATCGGCGCGCAACCCTGGCGCGGCTTTTGGCGCGAGACGGCATGATGCGGCAAGTGGCAGAAGGCTACTCCCTGGCCATCGCACAAGCGGTGCCGCGGGCGCCGAGTTTGATCGAGCGCCTGCAAAGCGTTTTTCGATGATCGGATCTACAACGTCATGATGGCCACGGGCAACACCGAAGCATATGACATAATTTTGTCCCTTACTTTTCACAATTGAAGGTCTATCATCGAAATATGCCGTGTAGCATTTTCTACACAATACTCATTTAAGCAGCGCTCGCGATTCACGCAAGGGATAGCGCTTGGAGGAATTCAGATGCCCCTCGACCGCCGCTCGTTTCTTCAGCTGCTCAGCGCGGGCGCGCTATCCTCGAGTCTCCCCGACAGCATCGCCAGAGCATTGGCGCTGCCCGCTAACAACAAGACGGGTACGATCGCCGACGTCGAGCACGTCGTTTTCATGATGCAGGAAAACCGCTCGTTCGATCATTACCTGGGTACGCTGAACGGCGTACGCGGCTTCAATGATCCGCGCGCCGTCAAATTGCACGGCGGCAATTCGGTTTTTTATCAGCCGGTGGCTGCGGGCACGCCCGCGCCCTTCGTGCTTCCCTACCATCCCACGGCGTCGAACGTGGGCCTGCAGTTCATCGAAGACTTGGAACACGATTGGGAGACGACTCACGTGGCATGGAACGCCGGGAACTGGGATCAATGGGTGCCGGCCAAGTCGCCCCTGACCATGGTCTATCTCGACCGCACCGATATTCCATATCACTATGCGCTCGCGGATGCGTTCACCGTTTGCGATGCCTATCACGCCTCATTACTCGGGCCGACGGATCCGAATCGCTATCACATGTTTACTGGATGGGTAGGCAACAATGGCAAAGGCGGGGGACCCGTGGTGGACAATGCCGAAGCGGGGTACAGCTGGCTGACCTTTCCCGAAATTCTTCAGGACGCCGGGATCACCTGGAGGGTGTATCAAGATATCGGAACGGGCCTCAATGCCGCCGGATCCTACGGCGACGACAGCGCCGATCCGCTGCTCGGCAACTACGGCGACAATTCGCTGCTCTACTTCGACCAGTATCGAAACGCTCCGGCCTCGAGCCCTCTCCATGAGCGGGCCGTGACAGGCACCAACGCAGCGGTCAGCGGCACGATCTTCGATCGATTCAGGGCCGACTGCGCAGGCAACACGCTGCCCCAGGTGTCCTGGATTTGCGCACCCGAAGCCTACTCGGAGCATCCCAACTGGCCGGCCAACTACGGCGCCTACTACGTGTCGCAGATTCTCGATGCGCTCACGGCCAATCCCGAGGTGTGGAGTAAAACAGCGCTGTTCGTCTTGTACGATGAAAATGACGGCTTCTTCGACCATATGGTGCCGCCCACGCCGCCGCAGTCGGCGGCGCAGGGTCTATCCACGGTGCCCATTACCAATGAGATTTTCCCGGGCGGCACCGACTCGACGTCCGGCGTATCGACGCCCGGGCCTTATGGATTGGGCGCGCGGGTGCCCATGTTCGTGATCTCTCCCTGGAGCAAGGGAGGTTGGGTGTGCTCGGAGGTGTTCGATCACACATCGCTCATTCGCTTCGTGCAGGCGCGTTTTGGAACGAAGGCGCAGCCGCTGACCAACCCGAACATCACGCCATGGCGAAAAGCGGTTTGCGGCGATCTCACATCGGCGTTCAACTTCGCCACGCCCAATGATTCGATGGTTTCGCTGCCGAGCACGGCTGCCTACATACCGCCCAACGATGACCGGCAGACCGTCAGCTACATTCCACTGCCGCCTGCCGTTCAGACGATGCCGGTACAGGAGAGCGGCACCCGTCCGGCGCGAGCGGTTCCTTATACGCTGCACGTGACGGCCACTGCGAATCTCGCCGGCAACATCGCAACGCTGACCTTTGGCAACAGCGGCGCAAGGACTGCGGTGTTCCAGACCCGTTCCGCGAACGTTTTGCAATCACCGCGTAGCTACACGGTAAGTCCTGGCGCCACTCTTACCGATACCTGGGAATTCGCGCCGGACGGCGTGGCGAGCTATGACCTCTCGGTATACGGGCCGAATGGCTTCTATCGCCACTATCGCGGCGGAGCACCCGGTCTGTCCGCGGCCAACCTCGAGAGCAGCATCAGTTATGACGTCGCCGCCAATACCGTGACCTTGGCAGTCAAGAATGCGAGCACCCTGCCCGCGACGGTGCTGGTGAAAAATGTCTACACGGGCGCGACGACGAGCCACCAGCTCGCCCGCGGAGCGACGTTGAGCAGCACTGTTTCCGTCGCGCGTTACGCAGGTTGGTATGATTTCATTCTGAGCGTCGAATCTGATTTGACTTTCCAGCAACAGCTCGCCGGGCATCTGGAGACGGGTCGTCCGAGCACGACTGATCCAGCAATGAGTTGAGCGAGCAACTGCATGCGAGTTTCTTTCGCGTGCGGTTCGATCGCCTGGCGACCTGATCCTGCCACGCCGTGCGGGCGCGTGAGACCCTGTAAGGGAAACCCTTAATAATAAGTGGGACCGGCAGAGGACGTCTGCGCTCGTCCTGCGATTTGCCACGCAATTCGCATTTGGCTTGGGGCCCAGTGGGCGGTCGGTCACACCGAGCCTCGCTCCACCTTCCATAAGATTCCCGAATGTAACAATAGTTTGCTGCAGGAGCGACGGATTCACCTGTCCTGACCGCATGGTTAATGAATGGATGAGATTTTGGCGGGCAGCGCGGGGCAGCAAGGCGCTGCAGTTCTTCGCCCTCGCATGGGCAATGACCGTGACGTGGCCGGGCACGGTGTCGGCGCAGTCGGCGTCGCAGATCACGCCGCACAGCTTCGCGCCGATTCAGGGCAATGCGCAAGGTGGCATCACCATCGGCGAGGTGCCCGATCTGGAGGTGCCGGCGGGCGCCGATACGCTCTTCGTCACCTTGTCGAGCGTCAGCATCGCGGCAGACTCCCCGGAACTTACCGACATAGGCACCGCGCTCACGAACCGGCTGGTCGGGCAGCGCGTCTCCGGGGCGCAAATCTTCGCCGCTGCCCGCGGACTCGAACCCGCCTATGCCAAGGCCGGCTACGTCTTGGTCCGCGTGATATTGCCACCCCAGGAACTCGTGGACGGCGCCTCGCTCCAGCTCGATGTCATCGACGGCTACATCGAGCGCATCGAGACCGTGCACGTAGCGGCGCGCGTGCGCAAGCGCATCGAAAAACTGGTCGGGCCGCTCACCGGGAAACGCGGCTTGAAGCTGCGTGAAATTGAACGACGCATATTGCTCGCGAGCGACACGCCAGGTGTGATCCTCAAATCGACTCTCGCGCCCGGCACCGAGACGGGAGCTGCCGTGCTCGTCATCGAAGCCAAGGACCAGCCCGTCGACGTTACGGTCTCGACCGACAACTCGCTCTCCCGCAGCCTCGGTACCTACCAACTCGGCCTCGGCGCGGAGTTCAATAGCCTGCTGCATGCGGCGGAGCTCGCCTACGTGCGTATCAATGGCGACCCCACCTTGGGCACGAACGGCATTTTCGAAAGCGAGCCGCGCAATCGCATGCTGGCCGCGGGCGCCATCGTGCCGCTCGGCACTGACGGATTGACGTTCAATCTGGAGGGCACGCAGTCGCGCACCACGCCGACCGCGCAAGCCGGGAGCCAATCCACCGACGAATTCGAGCGCGTCAGTCTGCGTCTGCGCTATCCCTGGATCCGCTCGCGCGACTTCAATCTCGCGAGTCAATTGGTTTTCGATGCGCAAAATGAACACGAGGATCTGGTGCTGCCCGCATCGCTGCCGCTGTTCGACGATCGGCTGCGGATTGTGCGGCTGGTGCAAGAGTGGAACACCATTTTCGCCTACGGCGGCAGCTTCGCAGGAAACTTCACGACGTCCTACGGTTTCGATGGGCTCGGCGCGCGCTCGGCCGCCGTAGCCACCCGCGCGCTGCCGCTGTCGCGGCAAGGTGCCGGCGCCGGCTTCAAGAAAATCGACGGC
>Ga0116231_10013130_pt1 | contig 11778 bp, 8 predicted proteins | sample S1TSphgellanicum_2_FD_89695 | JGI IMG/M metagenome (GOLD analysis project Ga0116231, IMG submission 89695) | Host-associated microbial communities from peat moss isolated from Minnesota, USA - S1T2_Fd - Sphagnum magellanicum MG | ecosystem: Host-associated > Plants > Peat moss > Unclassified...
AATAAAAAAATTTATTATTTATATTTAAAAATTTAAAAATGTGAATGAAAAAATTAAAATAAAAATTTAAAAAAATTTTGTTTTTTTTTTTTTTTTTGGGTGTGAAGTTTTGCACACATGTGAAAAAAAAAATTGATCTTATAGTCCATGTGAGAAAAAAATCATTAGATTTCAAAAATAAAAATAAATTGTGTTGCAACATTTGCTAATGGTTTTGGTTTGGTAGCAAGTTTTTAAATGTTTAAATAGGTTTTTAGAACTTGTTGCTATTTAATGTGAGATCCCTTTTGTGTTGCTCGCAATTCATGTGATATCAAAAAAATGGGAAAATTTAGCAATTGTAACAATTTTTCAACATGATGTACATTGAAATAGATTTATTTTTTCATAGCTATGACCAATTTACCATACAATATCCATTGTCATTATTACATGAATGATAGGGCCATTGTGTATAGGTAATACATCTTGTTCAATAAAAAAACTAAACAACATGAAGTGACCCAACTCAATTGTTTGGTTTGTGCATTTTCATCATTGGAACAATTGTCTTTTCAAGACATTCTAGAACACGTCTCATTTATCAAGGTCTTCCAAAGCTACCTACCACACTTGAAATCACAATTTCATGAAAAAAGGGAGGTGAACATTAATAAGGTTATCTGTAAAGTCAAGAAAAGACGGCACCTGAACCCCTCTTTGGTCGCATAGGGGATGAGATTTCCAAAAACAGGAAAAAAAAAGTATACTGGGCTTCAACGGGGCATGAATCTCAGTTTAGCATGCAGCAAATTTGCTGCTAAACTGAGATTGCCCTGTCCTGCTGCTGCTATGTGTACTGTAGTTATAAATGTTCTCGAGCCCGGTGCATTTAACCCTAAGTCTCAGTATTTCATACCCTGATTCAATAAAATTTCATGACTTTGCGGACAACGGCCAGGACTCGAGGAAGTGTCAAATGAGGGGTGCAACTCAGGCCGAACAGGATATGACTTTACTTATAACTCTAATAATCAAGAAAAAATTTCGTCTGCAGGTGTTTCATTTTTCAAAACACAATAAAGTTATCTGTAAAGTCAGGCGATTAGGGGGCGAGAACGGCCAGTTGCACATAATAGGGCATCAAATTTACAAAATGAAATAACTGGGACCCAAACTAGTTTTTCCATCAATTTTGGTGGTAAACTGAGTTTCATCCCCTCTTTCCCTTCCTCTGCTGCTACATATATTTTAAGTGCTCACACTTGTACAACTACTATAATTAGTCTCGAACCTTGTGCATAAAATGCTGAGTTTCAGCATTTCATACTGAGATTTAATGAAATTTCATTACTTTGCAGATACGACTGAAAGAGGGGACAGGGGCTGAAAGAGAGGGTGACTTTACCACGGATATTTTCCCCTTGATACCCATCAGGTATCACAGGGAAAAAACTGGTTCATTACATGGGGTGACACCCTGCTCCTTGGTAGCTATGTCCTACACCAACAACTCTAATATAACTTTATCCTACACCAACAACCCTAATATAATTCATATCTGATCTTGAAGTTGACACTGGCCCTTGGAGATATCCCAATCTTGGTCCTCTGGGTCATAAACTGGTGACTCATATTACTGACCTGGGTTGCTTTCTTACTTCAAGGAATGACTCCTTGTTGCCAAAAGAGCGTGTTTTTTTGCCATGAAGGCCATGCAAGCATCCAAGTTTGGACATTGGTCCAACAGATTTAGTGCCGGAGGGAGGAATACACCTATAAGTAGTCATAAGATCCCTTATATCCCTCCCACTCTTAAGTAATAGGCATAATTTTCCTCCTCTTTTCTAGGAGGAATGTTAACACATATAATGTGCCCTGCACATAGGTGCATAGGAAACTCTCTAAGTACTTCACCTAATTTGGAAGATTTCCCTCCCTCAAGATCCAAACCAAATATTGGGAATAAAGATGGAACCATGATAATTTACACGTGTGTTTGGGTTGATGGAAGGATTGGAAGTTGACACGAGGATGCATTCCGACAAAGTGAGTGACCATTTTGTTGTCATGGTGGTTAGACTAAAGTGGCAACACACATCAATAATAAAATGGTTTGTGAAAATAGATATTTTTGAGATGAAGCAATAATTAACTAACTATTGACAATATCAAAATGATATCACAATTCATTGAAACTAGTGACTAGCACGCAAATGATTGTCGGTCCAAACTCACCATGGGACTATGTTCAATGCTACCTACTACCTATACTTTAGTCTTATAATAAATTCACGGGGTCAACCAAGTAACAGCTGACAGCACACCCCTTTCCAACAATTGAAAAATGAAACATTAAATATGACCTTGGTGATTCTTCAAACAGCGCTAAATGAAAATTTTAATACTTTTTTGCCCTTCCAAACAAAGTTCCAAAACAAATGTTAAATCACTAAAACTCTAACCCAAATGTACTTCAGTAATGATAATGTCTTAACAAAAAAAAACTGTAAATATTCAACAAAACAACACTCAATACTTGTAGATCTGGGTGAGAACATGAAGTTTACAATTGTGGTTTTTAAGTAACAATGCAAATTATAAAAGAAAAACCCAAAAGCTCAAGACACGTAACTTGCTTCCATGTGATCACAAGATCAAACTCACCACAAAACCCATCACTATAATATTAGCTACCATTGCTCAATCCCAAATGACACCAAGATCTGAACATCTGAAGTCACCATTAGGTCATGCCAAACATCACCTAAAATAGGCAGCTCAACTAGATTACCCAACCCAGCCATAACTAGTAAGGATCCCCATGTGAACCTGTCACCTAAAAACATCATGGTTTGGTTGCCAAAAGATTGAAAGTCCAAACTTGGAGAGAGAGAGAGAGAGAGAGATTTTGTTTTTTTGTGGGTCATGTCCATTCAATTCCAATGAGTTCAAAGTTCGAACTTGGATATCCATGTGTTGTCCACCATATGAAGAGGACAAGTGTTGTTTTGATGATGTGAAACCAATCATTTTCACTAGAATGACAATGCTTTGTTAAATCACATGCAATAAGGCATCTGTTGGTATGGCACATGAAATATCACCTAATTAATGATTATCACTAGAAAGACAATGCGTGTAATTTATCTCATGAGTTAGACATGAGTTGTTTTGATCATGTGAAATGATTACAGTATTTGATCAATACTTTAAGAAAATGCCTAAGAAAATGGAAAATTACAAATTTGCACCTTACTTTTGTTATAATATCTGGAGGAGAGGAAGGAGAGAGAGAGAGAGAGAGAAGAAAAAAATGTCATTTTGTTTGATTCCAAAGGGGCTCAACTTTCAAAGTTCAAATCATAGTTGGATTGGTATCTGCTTTTTTATTTTACCTTCCCTGGTTCTGGTTTTAAAAAAATTTGGAAATCAAAGAACATCCAGTTCTGGTCTCTTCAAAAAGCCTCAAAGAACTGACGGATCTCATGTGATAACCCAGCAAAGATGTCTATACAATGTCATTTGACCAGTTCTTGGATTTTTAAAAAAATTATGGTTATATTAATAGAATTGATTCTCAGATTTTTTTGAAAACTATGGTTATGCATTGAAATCCTTGTTATAATTTGATTTTTTTGACCAATATCATCATATTTTTTGAGAATCACCAACTGTTGATTTCCATTTTTTTATAACTGCTTAACATTGGTTCAAACTTCAAACCTTGAGAGCAATAGAGAGGGGCAAAGAGAACTGCAATTACATATCAAAATTGGTTTTCAGCTTTTTTAGAATTGTGATTATATATCAAAATTTTATGTCATTTGAATTTTAAAAAAACATATGTATCATATATTTTCCATAACCACCTTGAGAACCTCTAGTTGTCGTGACGTGTAATGTCGTGACGTTTGGTGTCGTAAAGGTGTAAATCCATGGTAAACTCTACTAAACAAAAAGACTAAAACCAGTCAAAGGTAAAAACTAATCAACCAAAAAGAAATGCACACACATATATAAACAATGCATAAGAGGAGGCTGAAATGAAATTCTAATGTATATTAAATTGAAAAGAAGGAAAGAAAACGTAATGTATGTAAACGGTGGCCGTGTAATAGCCATCATGAGCATCTACAAATCTAGTCTGATTATGAAGGAAACTCTCTTTGACAAAAGAATTTTAGAAAAACTAACAAGAGAAGGGAAGAGGTTGGTCTTTTATATAACCGTCAACAAAGTTGAAACCTTAAACAAGCCATAACCCTAAAACACTTAATAACATACAGTAACTTAAAAACGTACATTAATCTTAAGAGCGTACATTAACCCTAAAAGCATGATTGGCATGTTTGTAATCGACCGTCATGTATGACGCCATGCATATGGGCATGACATGGTTATTAGTTTCCAATTCTAGTAAACACCCAACATTGGTTCAGAAATCTAACCTAAAATGGGAGTTGAGATAGAGGAATCTATGGTTATATATCAAAGTTTGTTTTCAATTTTTTGAAAACCATGGTTATACGTCAAATGTCCTTTGAGAACCTCTAATTATCAATCTCCTTAAGTTCTTATGATTGTCTAACATTGGTTTGAACTCCAAACCTAAATAGAAAGGGGCAGAAAGGTTTGTGGTTATATATTGTAATCTATTATTAAATTAAAAAACCATTATCATATATCAAAATTCATTATTTTATTTTATTTTGACAATTGTGACCATACACCTTTGCAAACCATTGGTTTCAAGTTTCCATTTTTTGGTAACTGTCCAACATTAATTCAAAAGAATGTTAATGAATATGTTAATTTCAACATACTAATTGGGTATTGGTATTAAGGTTTTTTCAATTTGTGCACCAGATTGAACATGATTATTCAAATGTTCTTGAAATGGACAAGTTAGCAAGGTTTGAATAACAACCTATATGTTTTGGAGGGGGGGGTGTGAAAGCCCGCTGTTGTCACAATGTAATTTTTGTAAGATTTTGAGATTTGTGATTGGCCATATGATTAAATAAAAATGATTAAGCTAATGTAGGACTCAACATTACAATGTTATATGTACTATCATCTCATTATATGAGTTTTTTGAATATTTTCTGAATTGCTATAATATAATGGACTTTTTAAGAAATACCCATAAACTTGTAATAATCCATAACTAAATGAATATGGTTTTCATGTACCTTTATATAATTTTTTTTATTGAATAAAAAACTTAATGATAATATGTTGTGCTAACATTGATATTAAGGAAGACTTTTTGAGAGGATTTTTTATAATCAAATTTTAATGATAACTTGCAAAATTACTTGTGTGATTCAATGTATTTTGCTTTCATAATGTTAATTTAAACAATTATGGACATTAATATGTACTTAAAATTATTACACCTTAGTCTGCTTTCACCCACAGAAAGGGGGGTGGTGATCTTGTGTATGAGTATGAATAGGTAATAACTTCATACCAACTTGAATGAAATATGTTGTGAACTTCAATTCATGAATTGGTTACCAAACATTTTAGGGTTTAGGGTTTTAAGATTTCAACAAATTTGGCTACTAATGGATGGTGACCTTTGGATTTTTGTCTTTGCACTTGTGAAGAATGACATCAATGGTAGTCTTATGTCGTGGAAGAGTTTTAGGAATGTTGTAAGCATAGTTGTATTGTTCTCTTTATGGCTTGTTGTTTGTGGTTAAAAATTCCATGATGATGTGGTGTCAAGGATATGGTGATGGAAATAAGGATGAATGGAAGAGATAAATGGTGAAGGGAGGATTGTTGGTGTGAAGAAATAAATACTTGTGTTTTTTCCTTTTTAGGAAGTCTCTATGTTTGATGGTCTATGTCATTCATTACTTTTGTTATGTAGGATGCATGATTGAATGGATAGGGACATGTAGTAAGTTGTGAATTTTGTTCTTTCATTGTTACATACAGAATGGAGATGATGAACAAAATTTAGGTTCATGGTCTACTAGGTCCCATTAATTGCCAAGAAAACATAAAAAAGGTTGAGGGGATAGGAGGTTGTATTTTGCTATTTTTTGTGCTAATTTATGTGTTAAAAATTTGGAAAATCATAATGCATTTGTTGAGTATGTTGTAAGTTGCATGGGGATGATGTTATTTGGAATAATTCTATGTGAAAAGGGTTCAAAGGGATCTTTTACAAAATTGGAAAGGGCAATCAACTTTTGGATTTAGGTTTAGAGATAAATGGAAGTCTAGAAAGAGATTGTGAGTAGAGGCATGCATATTGCTCAAAGAATTTGTTATGGATGCGGTAATGGTGGGATGGTGCCTACATAAAAAGATTGGAGAGTTGGACATTCAATATTTGATCCATTTTTATGTCAAAAATTTTGTGATGTGTGTACACTACTAAAAATTATGTTTTATTCCATTGTCGCATACCACCCAACTTGATGTTACATGGAAACACCAATATGGAACAATGTTCTAGGTTGAATCAATCATTCATTTCCATTGTAATGGATGCTCAATGGAAAATTCATGCTAGATTGCATTCTCATTCATGTGCTAATGGGGAGCCAATATTGCTATGGTGGAATTAGACAAAATTTATGTGTGTTTTTATTGAATTCCCAAATAAATCAATTTTGTGTATGTTGCTCGATAACAACACTTTCATTATAGAGGAAAAACTATGTGTACACATGTTCATGGTTTGAAACCACTATGTTGAATAGCAATTTGGGTGTGGTTTGGTCATTGTGCATGAACTAAGTATGGATATTGCATAGTGGAAATGCACAATGGAAATTATATAGTGGAAATGCATAATGCACAATGGAAATTGCATAGTGGAATGCAGATGCAATTTAGCTTGTAATTGGATATATGTAATTTTTGACATGTTTTATTACAATGTAAAATGGTAGTTTAATCGTAAAGACCTTGGATGGTCTCCAAGGAAACATAGGTTCAAACCTTGATACCAACAATTGTATTTGACTGTATGTTGACCATACAATGATTGTATATAGGTCATATGTTTGGAAAAATGGATAATAATAATTATTTATTTATTCATTAAAATATTAGCATCCAAAACCATTCCATGTTGCGTGGATGATGAATGGAAATGCACTTGCTAAGTTCAAACAACCAATGAACAAGTTGTTGGGTGGAATTGTTATTAGAATTATTGTCACATTACTCATTTCTTAGCAACGACCACTAAAGCAAAGTCAATTTCCACTACAATGGATTTACCTTTGTAGTTTTTGAAAAGGGCAATTTGTTTTAATTGAGGGAGTGTATAATTTTGGGAAGAAAATAGGAGTTGAATAAAAAAATTGATAATAAAAAAAACATGTTCATATTTGCATTGCATTAGGATGATTTAGAAACTCAACTAGACCCAATGAACATTTAAGGCATTGATTGAAATGACTATATTCTAATTTGAAGGTTGAACATCAAACTATGATATTTGATAATATACATTTGTTTTCTATTAACAAATTTTAATTGTTGCCTTGTGTACATTTTGTACATTCACCTAAAGTAGTGACATAAATGAAGAGATGCAACAACTTGTATTGCATTTGTTATTAGACATCCAATTGAAAGTTTGTGTTAAGTCGAAGGTTTGCATTATTATTTTTTTGTTACATTATGCTTGAACTATGTTTATATATTGGAACTATTTGTTATTTGATTTTTTGAAGAACTATGGTTGTACATATTTGAAAATTGTTAGTTATTAGTTTCCTTTACGATAACCACTCAACATCGATTTAAACTTTAAACCTAGAAAGAAAGGGGCAAAAGAAAACAACCATAGTTACATGAGATACCCACAATTGGGGTATGCAAAAGGGAATGTCACATTACAAATCATTCCACCTTATAAAATTCAATTATGGAATATTTTTTCATTTTTATTATATCATCAATTTGATAAATTTTAAAAGTTGCAATAAAAACAAGGACAATTCAATTTTTTAATTTGATGCACAATTTTACATCCTTACAAATCTTTGAAACATTAATTTTAGTCATGGTCACACTATTACAAAAGTGAGGTTCATTAACCCAATTCAATATAGGGCCTAAAATAGAATTGGGTCATGATCATGCCCTTGTTTTATTTCATCTCAAGTGAAAGTTGAATTGCTATATAGTTGTCATGTTCACTTTTAATCAAAGTAATTCACTAAGGTTAATTTTTTGTATTGTAAGATTACTATTTCAATTTTGGCTAAATCCATATATTGCATTTCCATAATTTATAAAATTACATATTATTTACCATAAACATGTAATGTATCAATTAACTACAATATGACATACTATATGATTGTTCAAACCAAATTACTTTTTTAAAAAAATTATACAATTTGGACAAAAGCATTTTTTTGAGCTTCCATTTAATAAAATGATTTTTTTAATGAAACAAAGTAAGATGAAAATTCAATCTTCATTAGGAAAAATCAAATAGTTAATTCTAAAAACCAGTTAACTATTATGTATAAAATATACTTTTACTGACATGTAATTTTTAAAGTATTTATTAGATGTATATGTTGTTAATAAAGTATACAACATTGAAAAGCTTTTGAACACAATTTTGTTATATGTTCATTAAATTTAATAGTTAACACATAATAAATAAAATATTGAATATCAATATAATTAATATATAATATATTTTCTTGTGGACATAACATAGTTTGAACTTTGTAACATAATATTCAATATATAAATAAATATTCATTAAAAATGGTTAAAATGTGGTAAATTATAATATTTACATTTTACTTATGTTACCTAAAATATATTTTGCATAAATAAAATGAAAAAAATCCACGTTCAATTTCAAATGGTCTAATTATGAATGATGTGATGATTTTTATTTTTTTGAAGAAATTTTTTTTGAATTTTACTAAACAATGAAATTCAAATGTGTTTTTCTTTAAATGATTTCAAATTTGGTATTGTTTTTATTAAACATGTCCCAACCTTTGAAAAATATTTTAAAATAAAATTTTATTTGTTTCATTTGAATGAAGTATGAGAAAAAAAAAAACAAATTAATATTTTCATTATTAAACAAATATATAAACATGTAATGTATCATTATAATATAATGCAAGAATCAATAGGAATATCTAGTAAAGTTATGCCAAAGTGCATAAAATTTGAGCTATAAACAGAAATTGTTATCAAATTTTAAATGTTACGAAGATTATTATAGGATTGACATATTTAAAATTCTTAATAAATTTTTTGGACAATGCAAATCCAAAGATTTTATGACAAGAAAATATAAGGACGTAAAAATTTAAATGAACAATATTTCATACATTGTAAAGAACATATGAAGCTTTAATTATAAACTCAGGCTAGATGCAAAAATGTCTTTACATAGCATTAAAATGAATTCAAGTGCACATAACTTGAGTTGCATGCGTCACATAGTTACACCTAGCTAAAAGAAATTCTTTGTATTTTTAGGACTTAAAGTAAGGAGTCAAGTGGTGCTTGTCGGCCATCCCAATTGTGATTGTGCACATATATGATAATCATTTCTTAAAGTTTTTAAAAACCATGGTTATATATCATAAGTTTTTTCATTTATTTGACAATGGTGGACATATTTTCCAAAATTTGCCTTGAGAATTGCTAGTTATCAATTTTCATTTATGATAACTACCCAACATTGATTCAAACTTCAAACCTATATTGAGAGCGGGGCAAAGAAATTCGTGGTTATATATTAAATTGATTTTTAGATTTTTGAAAACCGTGGATATATATTGAGATGCTCGATTAACTTTGTTTTTTTTTTTTGACAATCATGGTCAAAGGCATATTTGAGAACCACTTTGAGAACCACGAGATATCAATTTCCATTTTTGATTACTGCCCAACATTGGTTCAAACTTCAAACTTGGAAAGAAAGAGAGGGAGGGAAAGAAAACTTAGTGTATAAGATTCAAGTTTTCTTTATTCTAAGGTTTGAAGTATATATAAAAATCGATTCTTAGGATTTTAAGAACTGTGATGATATATAAAAACAACCGATTATTTCTTTTTTTGGACGATTGTGGTCATATATATTTTGAAAACCATTTGTTTTCAGTTTCCATTTCAAACCTAAAAACAGAGATGGGGTTAAAGGGAACTACAGTTATATATTAGCATCAATTCTCAAAACTTTGAAAATCATGGTTATAACTTTTTGTTATTTGATTTTTTAACAATTGTGGTCATATATATATTGGACTTCCATGTATTCTCCATATTTGAGAGCTATCTTTACATATCAAAATTGGTTCACAAAATTTTGAGAACCAATGGTTATGTATTGGAATTCCCTTGAGAAGTGTCAATTACCAATTTCCAGTTCTGATAACCACCAACATGGGCTCAAACTTCAAACCTAGAGAAGGAGAGGGCCAGAAAAGAACCATGACTAAAAGTCAGAATTGGTTCTTAGATTTTTGAGAACTGTGATTACATATTTGGAACTCTTTGTTATTTGGGAAATTTTTTGGGACAACCATAGTCATGTATATTTGAGAATCAGCAACAGAACTACTCAGTTTGCCAGTTCTGATAACCACCCACCAAATTGCAAACCTAAAGAGAGAGGCAGAGGGAACCCAGGTTACACCTAGAATTGGTTTTCAGAATTTTTTTAGAACCATGGTTATATATATATATATCTGAACTCCCATAAGAACTCCCGGTTATCAGTTGAGTTTCTAATAACTGCCCAACAGTAGTTCAAACTTTCAAACCTAGAGAGAGAGACAGAGAGAATTGAGAACCATGGTGGTTCTATATTGGAACTTTGGGTTATTGAGTTTTTTTTTTTGTTTTTACAACCACAGTCGTGTATCTTTGAGTATCACCTTATCATCTCCGGTTATTAAAATTTCATTTCTAATCACTGAGTATCGCCTTAGAATCGCCGGTTATCAATTTTTCATTTCTGGTCACTTCCCAACACTGGTTCAAACTTCAAACCTGGAGAAAGAGTGCCACCAAGAAATGCAGTTATGTAATCATAATGGACTCCCATATGTTTTGGAACCGTGGTTAATATGTCCGAGCTTCCTGTTATGTGAATTCTATTCTTTTGGGGACAACCGTGAATGTATGTATATTTCATGACCGCTTGAGAACCCTCGATTATCGGTTCCCAATTCTGATAACCGCCCAACAGAACGGGTTGAACCCATATAGACTTTGCAACATTCAAATCAAATAAAATATTGTGTCATAAGCTAAATTTGTGATCATCCTGTCTTAGCCAAATTTGGCTATAAACAGACTACAAAAGTAAAAAAGTTCAAGTATCCTTCACATTTTTGGCTACATGCTTGAACCCAAGAGCGAAATCCGGTGATCCATCTTTTTGAAAATCGAAATTCGGCGACTTAGAAAACCCATCAAACGCATAGTTTTAGCCAACTGGCTAAATTTAGCCGAGGGAAAAAAAGAAGCAACCCTAAGAGAGAGAGCGAGACAGAGAGAGGCAGAGAGAACGTGCGAAAGGTAAAACGAAAGCAGCGATGGAAGTGAGAAAGGAAGCTCCTTACGAGGAACAACAGAACAGCACCGAACAGAAAGCGAGGAACTGAATGCAGCCAGCTGCGGAGGGAAGGATTGTGTCAGAAAAGAGCATAAGAAAGCGAACCTCCCAAAAAAGGGAGGAAACAAAAAAAAAAAACAAGACGAAAAGAAGAAAACTTACTTATTTAAAGCACCAAAAACCAACGCACCTTCCCAGCCCCCCCGGCCGCCCCA
>Ga0116231_10013132_pt1 | contig 11777 bp, 5 predicted proteins | sample S1TSphgellanicum_2_FD_89695 | JGI IMG/M metagenome (GOLD analysis project Ga0116231, IMG submission 89695) | Host-associated microbial communities from peat moss isolated from Minnesota, USA - S1T2_Fd - Sphagnum magellanicum MG | ecosystem: Host-associated > Plants > Peat moss > Unclassified...
GCGGATTCCAGCGGTAACTCCAGCTATCGCCGAAACTGCCCTGGGGCCCGCCATGGATCAGAAACGCCACCGGATATTTTTCGCCAGGCTTGGCACCCGAAGGGGGCATCGCGAAGCCGTGCACAACCTCCCTGTTCCAGCCGGTAAAACTGAATTGCACCGGCTGCGCGAGATCGATGCCGGCAAGCTGTTCGTCATCCGCATGGGTCAGTTGAACAGGCGATGGCGATCCTTGCCGGAAAATCTCGGTGGGACTGGTATGACTGTCCTGCGCATAAACCAGCGTGCTGGCCACCGTGTCGATGTCACTCACGTGGCCCATCTTGGTGAGCGCCGTTGCAATGCCGGTTTTCGGGTCGATCGCGAATAGCTTCTTATAGCCGGTATCATCGGCCGTCACGTAAAGCGTGTGGCCGTCGGCCGACCAGCGCAGCGCATCCACCGAATGATCCCAGTCCTTTACCGCAAGCTCGTGCGTGGCCCCGGTTTTCAGATTGCGCAGGATGATGGAAAAACGATCGGACTCGAAACCCGGCCGCTTCATCGCCTTATACGCAAGCGTTGCGCCATCGGGCGAAAAATTCGGCGCCGCATCCCAGGCAGGATTCTGCGCGGTGATATCCGTGGGCTTGGCACTTCCATTGATCGGCACGCGAAAAAGATCAAAATTGGTGCTCCAGGGTTCGCTGTTCCCGGCCTGCCGCGCCGAAAAAATCACCGTTCTGGAATTGGGCGAAATCGCATAATCGCCGTCGCCGCCAAACGGCTTGTTCGGTGCATCGCCATCGAAACCGCGCATCAATGGCGTCGCGGCCCCTGCCGCCACGCCATTCGCATCCAGCGCCAGCGCGAAAAGCTGGTTGCGCGTGCCATCCGCCCATTCGTCCCAGTGCCGGACAAAGATTTTTGTGTAGAGCGTGCCCGTGGTTTTGTCCGCCGCCCGGTCGTCCAGCCGCTTCCTTGTGCAGGCCGGCGTGTCGCAATCGGGGAATACGGGCAGCGACACCACCAGCGTCTTGCCATCGGGGGCGATGCGAAAACTACCCACATCGAGCGGCAGATGCGTTACCTGCACAGGCGCCGGCAACGCGCCGCCCGTGCCGATACCGATCCTGAAAACTTGGCTGGTCCCGCTGCGCGACGAGAGGAAATAGAGCGCGTTCCCGTCCGGCGACCAGCGCGGGTTGGTCGCACCCCCCTGCCCTACCTCCAGCTTGTGCGGCACCGGATGATTGCAGGTGGCACACACAAGCCAGATCGCATGCACACCCTTGTTTGCCGGCCAATCGGTGCTGCGCACATCATAGGCCAACTGGGTGCCATCGGGCGAAAGATGCGGATCGGATACGCGATCCAGCATCACCAGGTCGTGCGGCGTGAGGGTACGTGCCGCGGCCGATGCACAGAGGAGCATCGAGAGAAAAGCGAGCTTCAACTGCAATGCAACAACTCCCGGCGCCTGGAAATGCCCTAGTATGGGCGAACGCCCCCGCGGTCAATTCCACATGCCTGGTAAAATCCGCAAGCTTATGCTACTTCTTTCCGCTACCGTTATGGTACGCCCCGGCAGTTTCCTCGCTGCACCTTCTTTTCTGAAGCTGTAGCCCGCATCGCGCTTGGGCGATGCGGGTGGGAATGATACCCCAGCATCGCCCAAGCGTGATACGGGCTACGTCCGGACGCGGATTGCAATTCGATCGAAGATAAGTAAGGTCTTCTTTTCTGAAGAAAAGAAGCAAAAGACTTTTGTTTCCCCGGCGCTGCCACGCTCGTGGGAGCGGCGCAGGAATAAAAGTTTTTTGGTTCTTTTTTTCAAAAAAGAACGCCTTTCTTACTTCGCTTCCCATTATGTGCCGGAGTCGCGTGTTGCCAAGAAAAATCTGGGCTTTCTTCTACGGCCATGCGCGCCTCTTCGCGGCCCTGCTGATCGGCGCTGCAAGCCTCTATCTCATTCCCCATGCCTGGGTGCCGCGGGAGCGAGGCATCGCCGCCTGGGATGCCGGCACCACCGCCTACCTGCTGCTGATCGCGTTGTTTTTCGGCATGTCGCCCCCCACCCGCATGGAAGCCAATGCCCGCGCCCAGGAAACCGGCGAATGGACGCTCTTCTTTTTCGTGCTGGCCGGCGCCACCGCAAGTTTCGCCGCCATCATCGGCGAATTCGGCACCATGAAAGACGTCACCGGCCACGCCAAGACCGAAAAAATCCTCTTCGTTGCCGCAACCCTCACCCTCTCCTGGTTGCTCACCCAGGCCATCTTCGCGCTGCGCTACGCGCATGAATATTACAGCCGCGGCAACCCCGCCGACGACATCGATGGCGGCCTCATCTTCCCCGAGGAAGCCAAACCCGATTACTGGGATTTTCTGTATTTCTCCGCCGTTCTCGGCATGACTTTTCAGGTGAGTGACGTGCAGATCACCTCGCGCAAGCTGCGCCGCCTCGCCACCCTGCACGGCATGCTGGGTTTCCTGTTCAACACGGTGATTATCGCACTTACCGTGAACCTCGCTTCCGGCATACTATAGAACATACAATCTCGCGTGCACGGTAGAACGCCCCGTCATCCGAAAGTGATCAGGGTGCCGTCATGCATATCCGTTCCAAGCGAAAAGCTGTTGCTGCTGCCTGTAAAATAGAGCCGTGCCACAATACTCGATCCATCTTTCACAGTCAGCACGTTATCCACATAATTGTACGCCGTCTCTACTGTGTCGATCAGGTCGATCTTGTCGGAACCGCCGAAGCCGCTGATTGTTCCGGCGAAATCGATTGGCTGCGAGAGATCGAGCAGGCCTGTGGTCGCCAAAAAATCAACCGCTTGACCGCCGCTGGCACCCAATTGCAGCAAAACTGTGCCGGCTGAAGCCAAATCCATCGTGCCCGTGCCCGCAACGCTACCCAGGAAGGCAAACGTACCCGAGTCCACAGCGACCGTCCCGGAGTTGGTGAAGGGAGCGCTGACGAGTACCGTTCCGGTTTCGTCCAGCTTCAGAGTTCCGAGATTGGTGAAAGCGCCGGTTCCGGTGCTGCCCAAAGTCAAAGTATCGCCGCTGGAGGCATGGAAGATGAATTGGTCCGTAGCGGTATTGGTGAGGCTAACGCTGGCCAGTGTTATGTTCGCCGCCGCAACCAGCTCAGCCGCAGCCGAGATGCTGGCACCTGCGTCCAGCGTCATTGCCGCCGCAATGGTCATAACGCCCGCGCCGGTGAGGGTGCCGGCAAAACTTCCGCCGCCGCTCAGGTCGAGCACGCCGCCAGACGACGCCGAAAGAGTTCCGGTGCCGGTAAGCGCGGCTGCGAGCGTGCCGGTACCCACGAGCTTGCCGGTGGCGGAAACGGCAACCCCACCGGACGACGTGAAAGTGCCGCCGCCGAGAGACAGGTATCCCGAATCGGTGAATGCAGCAGACGCCGTGAAATTGCGGCTGGAGAGCAGTTTCAACGTGCCGGTGGACGCGATATTGAGCAGAGTCTGATCCAGCGTTGTTTCCGTCGAAGTGGAGCCGAGCTTCGCCTCGATTGCCGAGCCAGCGCCGGTGAGGACGATGGTAGCGGCGTCCGTCACGATCTTCTCGCCATTCACCATCAACAGTGTTGAACCGGCGCTGGCTTCGTAGGTGCCGCCCGTAAGCGTTGTGCCCGAAAAATTGCTGAGCCTTTCGGCCCCGGAAAGATCCAGTATGCCGCCATTGGTGGCGGCCAGCGTGCCGGCATTGGTGAAGCGGTCGCTGGTCGCCCCGCCTTCGATTGTAAGCTTGATGCCATGGCTGCCCGCTGCGAGTCCGGCGGTAATTGTGCCGTTGTTGATAAGAAAATTGCCGTTTCCGTAACCATCATAGTCGATCAAGGCATTCCCTGCCTCGTTGATGGAAAGGGCATTGCCTAACGTCAACGTCTGCGGCGTGCCTTCGTTCTCGAATAACATTTCCGCGGATGCGGTATTATTGCCGAGCGATATTTGGCAGTGGTTGACGATTTCGTTGCCATAGAAGGTCAGCAGGGCGGAGTCGCCGGTTACATTGATCGTTTCAGGGCTACTGCCCGAGGTTACGTTCAGGCCGTTCGTGACGAACAGATAAGCGCCGGCCTGTGTCAGATTTAGGCTTCCTTCGCAAGTAACGCCTGTGAGGGTGCCACCGCTGCCGATAAGCCCGCCGCCAGTATCGTCGATGATGCCGCCTTCGAGAGTGCCGCCAAGCGTCAGTTGATTGCCGGTGGCAAGGTGCAACGTCGCCCCACTATTGTTGAGGGTGCCAGAATATCCTGCAAGTTCGACGGCTCCGCCACCTACCGTCGTAAAACTACCTAGTTGCGCGGTGGTCAGGCTTACCTCCAGACTGATCGTATCGCCGTTGCTCGCCGAGATCATGCCCCGGTTGACGAACGCATCGCCTGCCTGGCCCTGGATCGCCAAACTGCCCCCTCCGCTGGCGCTGGCGCTGATTGTGCCCTCATTGATCAGGGTGCCATTATTCGTGCCGTAAACGTCGGAGAGAACTATATTCGCGCTGCCATGGGATTGCGACATCACGACATCCAGTTGCGGACCGAGTGTCAGCGTGGAGTTTGTTCCCAAATCGGCTTCGTCGCCGGAGATCACATCAGCGTCGTTTGCGTTGCCGATATCGAGTATGGCCCCGTTGAGCGTGGTATTGCCTTCGGCCACCAGCGTCACACCGTCGCCGGTCAGGTTCAGCACCCCGGCCCCGACGCCGGCGATGCCGGAAAAACTCTCGGCGCCGAGCAAAGTGAGCGAACTGAAAGCCGTCTCGACGTCCAGCGTGCCCCGGTAAACGACACCAGACAGCAATGCTCCGTCCGAAATTAGGCCGCTACCGGTATCGGCAATGGTGCCGCCGGTGATGGTGCCGAGGCACGTGAGTTGTGCGCCTGTACCCAGGCTGAGTGTGGCGCCGGCATTGTTCAGCGTGTCGTAGAGCATAACCAAGCCGCCGGCTGAGGTCGTGAAGCTGCCGAGCTGGGCAGTGGTCAAACTCATCTCGATGTTGAAAATGTCGCCATTGGCGACGTCAATTATGCCCTGGTTGCTGAAATTGTTATAATCGTCGCCGATGATCGAAAATTGCCCGCCTTTGGCAACGGCACTGATCGTACCCTGATTGATTATCGTGGCCGTGGTCGGATCGTCGTTGTAAAACAGAAGAAAGGCGGTGCTCTTGGCTGCGGACTGCACGAGATCAAATTGCCGGCCGAAGGTGAGGCTCGCAGCGCTGCCAGTTGATGCGCTGTCGCAATATATGGAATCGCCGTCGGCGCTGCCGATGTTCATCGTGCCGCCGTTCAGCGAAGTGATGCTTTCAGCGTAGATCGCCGCGCGCGCGCCGGTGAGGTTGATTTTGCCGGCGCCGGTGTTCCCCGCGCCTGACAAACTGTTAGCACCCTCCAAATAAAGCGTGCCGGCGGCGCCTGTCACATCGAGAGTGCCTTGATAGGCAACGCCATCCAGCAACCCATTCTGGGTAACGAGGCCGCCGCCGCTATCCGCGATTGTGCCGCCTGCTATGGTTCCCGCCAGCAGCAAGCGCGCGCCGCTACCGAGGCTGAATGAGGCGCCCGTGTTGCTGATGGTGTAGCCGCTCGCGAGCTCAACCGCACTGCCGGCCGCCGTGCTGAAGCTGCCCAGGCCCCCCGCCACATTGACCGCAAGACCAAATGTTTCGCCGTTGCTGACAACGATCTTGCCTTGGTTGATAAACCTATCGACCGAGAGTGGCCCATTGACGTTGAAGTAACCGCTCTTGGCGCTGGCTGTGATGGTTCCGTCATTGACCAGAGTGCTTGGGGAAAGGAAGAGGTCGTCATCGGAAAGTTCGATCCCGGCTCCACTGCCGGCCGCGGTTTGCACGATATTGAGGGTATTGCCCAGGGTCAGCGTGTAGGTGGTCCCGGTGGCCGGCCCTTCAAACGTTATTCTGTCTTCATTCCCGATATTGAGCGTCGCGCCATTCAGCGCCGTGTTGCCCAGTATCAGCAAGGATGCGTCCGGTCCGGTCAGATTGACCACCCCGCTTCCTGTGCCGGTCAGGGACGAAAATGTCTCCGTCCCGATCAGGGCAAGATTGCTGTCAGCGCCTGTCAGATCCAGCGTGCCGTGATAAGCCACATTACTCAGCACACCGCCGATGCCGATCAAGCCGCCACCGGTATCCCTGATTGTGCCGCCCGCAATTGATCCCTGGCAGGTCAGTTCAGCGCCGGTACTCAGATTGAGCGTGGCACCTGCGTTGCTCATGGGACAATCCAAATCCAGAACGCCGCCGCTTGACGTCGTAAAATTACCCAGACCGCCGGATACATAATCTGTCGGAAAAAATAACACCGTGTCGCCATTGCTGACGGCAATTTTGCCGGGATCGATGAACGTGGCGCAGTCGATAACTGTGCTGCCGTGCGTCCCGGCCGTGATCGTGCCTTGATTGATCACCGTGCCGCCACCGCCGAAAGAACCGCCCAGAATGTTTGTCTGCGGTCCGAGCGTGAGAGTGGCGTTATCTTCCGCTACCAGACCTCCATCGGCAAGGATCGTTGCACCGTTAATAACGGCGTCGCTTGGGGCGTCAATTGCCCCGAGCAGGTTGATGACGCCGCCATCAGCAAAGAAATCCGCGCCCGTCATATAAAGTGTGAGGTATTTGCCGACGGTCAGTGTGCCGTCATAGGTAATATCGGTCAGCGTTCCGCTTGATGTTCCGCCATCGATCTCGAATATACCTGCGCTGCCAGTCTGAATTGTTCCGCCAACCAGTGTTCCATCCGGTTCAAGGGCAAAAGTACCCGCCGAAACCTCAAGCGTGGTGCCGATCGCCAATTGGTCGTCATCGAGCACCGTCGCATCCGGGTTATCGATCAGCAGCGACCCCGCCGCAGCCTGCGTGCTGATCGTCACCTCATACGAGCCGGCGGCACCGATTGTCGCCGCCGTCGAGAGGTCCGGTGGCTCGCTATCGATCCAGTTTGTCCCGTCCGACCAGTCGCCCCCATCCGCCGCGATCCAGATGGTCGACCCGGTGATGGAACCAGGAGCGGCTGCTTCTGGGGCCGCCAAGCCCTGGGGCAATGGCTCGGCCGCGCCCAGCCCGGCATCCATGACAGCAAATTCTTGGAGACCGCCAGGATCGGTGTCTTTCCAAACCCACTCCGTTGCTTTGGCACCCGGTTTGGGGATCAATCCCAGCTTCCGCATCTCGTTCGTATCTGCCTCATAGCTATCAAAACGACTTCATTTGGATCAGAAAGAGTCTTCTTTTCTGAAGAAAAGAAGCAAAAGACTTTTATGTCTCCGCCGCTCCCAACACCGGGCCCATGGCCTGGATCTTTCCGCGAGCACCGGGAATAAAAGTCTTTTGGTTCTTTTCTTCAGAAAAGAACATCTTCATAACCCTCAGGCAGCGCTCTGTCACACTGCCTCGGCCACCTCCGGCGTCTCCAAAGGCAACCGCAGCGTCACCACCGTGCCGTCCCGCGCCGTGCTCTCTATCTGCATCGCCGCGCCCAGCCGCGCCGTCAGTGAACGGATCAGGCGCGATCCCAGCCCCGGCCCGGCCTCCGCCGGCATGCCAACCCCATTATCGCTCACCCGCAAGACCAAAGTGCCGATTTCCGCCACAGCCTCCACATGAACCGTGCCGCCGGGCCGGCCGGCAAAAGCATGCCGCAACGCATTGGTCACCACCTCGCTCACGGCCAGGCCAAGCGGCACCGCCCGGTCCGCATCCAGCAAAAGCCCCTCGTTGCAGCAACACACAATATCGATCGAAGGCTGCAACTGCGCCAAATGGCGGCAAAGCTCCCGCAGCGTCACCGCAAGATCCACCTGGCGCAAATCCTCGCTGCCCTGCAGCGCCAAATGGCTGGCGGCAATCGCCCCTACCCGGGCAATGGCGCCCCGCAGCGCGGCCACCGCAACCGGATCGTCCAGCCCGCGCATCTGGTCGCCCAGCAACGAGACAACAAGCTGCAGCGAATTCTTGATGCGGTGATCGGCCTCCCGCACCAGCAACTCCCGCACCGCCGCCAGCGCATGCAGTTCACTCTCGCGACGCTTCCTCTCGGTGATATCCTGGATCACGCCCACCATGCGGCCGCGGCCGGCAGGCCAGTCACCGCCGATGCGGATGCCCTGCGACACCACCCAGCGCAGCTCGCCCGCCTGCGTCAGCACCCGGTACTCGATTCGGTAATCGTCGCTGCTGCGCATCAGCGCCGCATGTTCGGCGGCGACGCGCTCCCGGTCATCCGGATGGATGCGGGCGCCGATCTGCGCCTGCGTCAGAGGCCCCTCACTCGGATCGAACCCCAGCGTCGCCGCATAGCGCGCATCGATCGTCACCTCACCGCTGCCGGCATCGTAGTCCCACACCGCGAGCGACCCGGCCGCCAAGGCCAGGCGCAACCGCTCGCGCTCGCGCCGCAATTCCTCCTGCATGCTCACCTGGTCGGTGATATCCAACAGCGCGCATAGCAGCCGCCGTTCGCCGCCATACGAAACAACCCGCCCCCGCGCCGCAATCCAGCGCGGACCCTCCGCCCCCAAAATCTGGTAGCTGTAGGAAGCAAGCGAGCCGTCGGACACTGCCCTCCGTAGGGCCGCCTCCGCCGCCGCCACATCCTGCGCGCTCACCCCCCGCCGCCAATCCTCCGCCGTGGTTCTCGCCTTGCCCTCCGGCAGCCCATGCAGCTTCAAGGCAGCGCTCGAGGCCGAAATACGCCCCGTGCGCAAATTGATTTCCCAGGTGCCGATACCGCCGGCCGCAAGCCCCAGATCGAGCGCCGAGCCCGCTACACCCGCCGCCTCCAGCCGCGCGCGCAACTCCGCCGATGCCAGCAGAACGATCGCGGATGAGAGGATGAACACCCCGATGGCAACCTGGTCAGACAGGGTATGCACCGTGAAACTCATCCGCGGCTGCATCCACAGCACGGCGGCCGCCACACCACCAATCAGCACCGCAACGCCGCCCGCCCAGGGCCCGCACAACAGGCCTGCCAGCGCCACGGCCGGAAAGATTGTGATGAAAGGCGGCATGTCCGGCAGTGCCAGATCCAGCGCGGCGCGCGCCGCAAGCGCCGCGGCGATGATCCCGATGGCCATGAAAAACGACCGCGCGCTCAAATCCTTCGGCAACGGATGCCGCAGGCTAAGCATCGAGGGGATTGGCTGAGCAAACTGCCACAAGGCGGCGATATACAATACGCTGGCGATATACAAGGGTAACCAACCCAAAAACCCGTCGCCTACGCCGGAAGGCCGGCGGAGAGAGACAGGCTTCCCCAGCCTGCTATATTGGCGGCATGCAGGATTACATCGTTCCCTATCAGCCCCGCCGCTTCGAAGGCGCCGCCCCGCACTATCTGCAAGGCCGCCCGCCCTATGCCGCCGCCCTGTTCCGCCGCGTGGCTGAGCTCACCGGCCTTGGCAGCCGCCACCGCGTGCTCGATCTGGGCACCGGCCCCGGCCAGCTCGCCACCGGCTTCGCCGCCTTCGCAGGCGCCGTAGTCGCGATGGACCCGGAGCCGGACATGCTCGCCATCGCGGCCGCCCGGGCCGAGGGCGTGTGCACCAATATCGCGTTTGTCGAGGGCAGTTCCTACGATCTTGGCGCCGTCACCGGGTCGTTCCATCTCGTGACCATTGGCCGCGCGTTTCACTGGATGGATCGCGCGGACACGCTGAAGCGCCTGGATGCGCTGGTCTCTCCGGAAGGTGCGATCGCCCTGTTCGGCGACCTGCACCCCGATGTTCCGGAAAACGCCTGGCTGAAAGCCTATCGCGCCATCCGCACACGCCATACCGGCGAGGAAAATCCTCGCTGGCGCCAGCCCGGCTGGCCCAGCCACGAAACCTTTCTTCTCGCCAGCCCCTTCAACCGGCTGGAACGCATCGGCATTTTCAATCGCCACCGCATCCCGGCCGCCCGCCTTGTCGATCGTGCGCTGTCGATGTCCACCTCGTCGCGCACCAGCCTTGGCGACAAGGTCGATATTCTTGCGCGCGACATGGCGGATTATGCCAGGTCTGTCGCCAAGGATGGGTGGATCGAGGAGGTTGTGGAGACGACGGCGCTGATTGCTTTTCGTCAGGCTATATAAGTAAGGAAGCAAGGCCTTCTTTTCTGAAGAAAAGAAGCAAAAGACTTTTATGTCTTCCGCAGCTTCACATAGGGTGGCCTTGGCCCCGGATCGTGCAAAATACCCAGGAACAAAAGTTTTTTGGTTCTTTTTTTCAAAAAAGAACGCCTTTCTTTCTTCCGCGCATGTTTGTCCGGTCAGGCAGTCATGCTAGCAGCCTCTGTACTTTTGAAGGATCGCAATTATGCGTCGCTGCTCCGGGGCCTTCGCCGCCTCACTCATTGCCGCCACTCTCATTGCATTCGGCGCCGCGGCGCAGACTGTGAAGACAAGCCCAACCTCTGGCCACCCCATCCAGCCGCTCACAATAACCGGCTCCGGCTTCGCCAACAGCGAGGCAGTCGATCTGTATGTTGACCTCACCGACACGGTGCTGCTGGTCTCCAGCGCCACCGGAACGTTGAGCGCCAGCGTGAAAATACCCGCCACCGCCGCCCCCGGCGTGCATTACATCACCGCGATCGGCCGAAAAAGCGGCGATGCCGCGCAGGCCAGCTTCACCGTCACCACGCCCTGGCTCGAGCAAGGTTTCGGCGCCGCGCATCTGGTGCAGAACCCCTATGAAAACACGCTCAATACAACGAATGTAGGCCAGCTCGGTCCGCTCTGGGCATCATCGATCATATCCGGCGGCGGCACGCCCGCGGTGACGGGAGGCCTCGCTTATTTTGGCGCCTCGGCGGGCGTCGCGGCAGTCTATGTCAGCTCCGGCGCCACCTCATGGAGATCGCAGACGACTGCCGTTTTCTTTTCATCGCCCGTCGTCTCGGGCGGCTACGTCTATATCGGATCCACTTCGGGCACCATGTACGCGCTCACCACCGGCACCGGCACCTTGCATTGGTCAACCGCGCTCGGCGGCGCGATCTACGCGTCGCCCGTCCTTGCCAACGGTATCCTCTATGTCGGCGCCTACGACGGCAAGGTATATGCGCTGAATGCGTCGACCGGCGCGGTCATCTGGACGTATGCGACCGGCGCCGCCATCGACGGCTCGGCCGCGGTGGTGAACGGCGTGGTGTATATCGGCTCCGAGGATCACCACCTGTATGCGCTCAACGCAGCCACCGGCGCGATGCTCTGGAGCTACACGACCGGCGACTTTGTCGAATCGACACCGGCGGTGGCGAACGGCGTGGTCTATTTCGGATCCGACGACAACAGCATCTATGCACTGAAGGCCGCCGGCCCCAACCCAGGCTCGCTGCTCTGGAAATACACCACCGGCGGGGACGTGTACGCCTCGCCCGCGGTGGCGGATAATGTGGTCTATGCCGGGTCGGTCGACAAAAACATATACGCCCTGAATGCACATAGCGGCGCCCTGATCTGGAGCACGGCAACCGGCGGCACGGTGCGCGGCGCCGCCGTGGCCAATGGCGTTGTATACACAACATCGAGCGACGATTCGAGTTACGTATTGAATGCCGCCACCGGTGCGATCCTGGGAACGGCCGTGACGGGAGCGAACTTTCTTGGCAATCCGGTGATTTGCGACGGCGTCGCCTACCTCGCAAGCTACTCGGGGCCTCTCTACGCTTTCGCGCTCCAGGCCGGCACCAACGCGGTCCGCCGCCCCATCCCCGCAACCCTGCACCCGAACATGGCGTTGGTTGCCAGGTAA